>Ga0163109_10001797_pt1 | contig 16890 bp, 15 predicted proteins | sample CRUFie1St13metaG_FD_108704 | JGI IMG/M metagenome (GOLD analysis project Ga0163109, IMG submission 108704) | Marine microbial communities from the Costa Rica Dome - CRUD Field 142mm St13 metaG | ecosystem: Environmental > Aquatic > Marine > Oceanic > Photic zone | place: Costa Rica: the Eastern... | reverse complement strand
TGAATACTTCTCTCAGGTCGACGCGCAATATTTTTGGATGGGTGTCGGCTTTGCCCTTGTGCTTGCGGAAGTGCTGATGGGGAACTTTATTCTGTTTTTCCTTGGCCTTGCCAGCATTATTACTGGCGTTGCTCTCTGGGTCGGTATGCCCGCAGATAATGGTATTCCCTTTCTCCTGTTCGCCGCATTAGCTGTGGCTTTATTGGTGGGCTTGCGTTCAAGGATGCGCAATGTCGCGGTGGGTGATGTAGCAACTTCGTCGGTAGACGAAGACTTTGTTGGTCGCGACGTGCAGATTGAAAGCGGTTTTGATGCCAGCAGTCCTGGTCGAGGCCGGGTGAATTACCGTGGGGCGTCTTGGAGTGCTAAAAGTGATCAACCGCATCTGCCTGCTGGGAGCTTTGCGACAATCATCTCGCGCGAATCTAATTTGTTATATATTGATACTACAAAGGAGTAGTCATGGATATGAGTCTATTATTTGGCGGCTTGGTGGCGATTCTAGTCATCGTGGTTCTAGTCAAGACTGCGCGAGTGGTTCCGCAACGTGAGCAATTTGTTGTAGAGCGTTTGGGTAAGTTTTCTAAAACGCTAGATGCCGGTTTTCATATTCTGGTGCCCTTTGTTGACTCCGTTGCTTACAAACACACCTTGAAAGAGCAGACGTTTGATGTGGCATCACAAAGCTGTATCACCCAAGACAATATCTCGGTCGAGATTGACGGCGTGATTTACATGCAGGTATCTGATGCCAGAGCCGCAAGTTATGGTATCGAGGACTATCGCTTTGCTGTCTCGCAGCTGGCACAAACCACACTCCGCTCAGAAATCGGCAAGATCGAATTAGACCGAACCTTTGAAGAGCGCGAAACCATCAACGCGCAGGTCGTTAACGCAGTCGACCGGGCGGCGGAGCCGTGGGGTGTGAAAATATTGCGTTATGAAATTAAGGATATCGTACCGCCGAATTCGGTGAAGGATGCTCTGGAGAAGCAAATGCGTGCTGAGCGTGAGCGGCGCGCAGTCGTGGCAGAGTCCGAAGGCGCGCGGCAGGCTCGAATCAACGTGTCTGAGGGTGATCGTCAGGAAACCATCAACTTATCCGAAGCGGAAAAGCTCAAGCAAATTAATGAGGCTGAAGGCCGCGCCCAAGAGATTCGACTCATCGCTGAAGCGACCGCCAGCGGTATTCGGGAAGTTGCTCAGGCACTGACTGAACCCGGGGGGCGGGACGCGGTTAACCTGCGTGTTGCTGAGCAATGGGTTACTCAGTTTGGTCAGCTTGCCAAGACTAACAACACGATGATCGTGCCGGCGCAATTGGGTGATGTGGCTACCCTTGTTTCAACTGTAATGGGTAGTATGGAAACCATGGCGGCGCAGCAGGATAACGCCCCGACGAAAGACTAGCGAGCACTCGACGCGCGGGCGCCTCGGTGCGTGTTCTAGCTTGCTTTATTTCAGCGGTTCACATTGTTGTGGGTGCTGGCCTGATGGCGGCTAACGCCGCTTGGCCTAAGTTGCTGGTGTTTGGTTTTGCGACCACTGACCCGTGCGCGCCAGCGCCTAAACGCGGCCTTTGTCACTTCTGAGCGCATCAGTCTAATCACTTCTGATTCGCTCAGACCAAATTGTTGGTCTATCGCCTCGAAGGGCGTTCTGTCCTCCCAGGCCATTTCGATGATGCGGCTGGTATCGCCTTCATTAAGTGGTGTCTGCATGGGTGTAGCATGCGTGTTCAGTAATCTATATTTTGTGAACCCTAGACAGTCGTTTCCATGCCTTAGTCGCGTTAGGCTTAGCGCCCATGATAGATCAGCCGAAAACCCTCAATATTGACCCAACCGTCGCGCGGGCGGCTCGCAACTATTTTCTGGGTTTTCTCGGTTTGGTTGTCTGTTATCGAATTGGCGTGCTGCTGACTTTGGACGTGCCGCTTTTCTATGATGAGGCCTACTACTTCGGTTGGGCTGAAGATTTAGCGTTTGGGTATTTTTCTAAACCCCCCGTAGTGGCCTGGAGCATCGCCCTAACCACCGCTTTTTCAGAGTCAAGCTGGGCTGTGCGATTGGCTAGTCCTCTCTACTACTCGATTGCGGCGATTTTTGTTTGGCGCACCAGCCTGTGTTGGTTCGACCCCCGCTCAGCGGCATGGGCAGCCGCGATATTTTTGTCGCTGCCCTTAGTCGGCTTTAACAGCATGTTCATCACTACAGACGCGCCATTACTGTGCTTTTGGTGTGCCGCACTTTGGGCTTTGAGCCACGCGCTACAAACAGACCGCCTAAGTTATTGGTTGCTCGTTGGTGTGTTCAGTGGTTTCGGGCTTATGAGTAAGTACTCGATGGCGATTTTGCTGCCGGCAGCAGCATTATTATTGTTGTGGGTGCCCGAGTATCGGCGCTTCTTCCGACGTCCCGGGCCTTACTTGGGAGTGATTGTCGCGGCTCTATTATTTTTGCCTAACGTGTTGTGGAATGCCGCCAACGATTTCGTCAGCCTCAAACATACGGCTGAAATATCCCAGATTGATCGTTCGTCGCTGAACTTGGCGGGCCTACTAGAGTTCGGTGCGGCGCAGCTTATCTGCCTTGGTCCCTGGCTTTTGTGGTGGCTGCGTCCTGGTATGCAGCAACCGGGTTGGCGTTTGAATCCTGGTTATAAGTTTGCGCTATGCATGAGCGTGGTGTTTTTTGTTGTGATCAGTGCCCAGGCGCTGCTCTCGAGAGCGAACGCTAACTGGGCAGCCCCTGGTTTTGCTGGCGTTGCGATGCTGGTAGGCGTTGCAATGAGCAATGCGCGCATACTGCAGAATGCGTCCGGTTTGGCGCTTAATCTGGCGCTAATACTGATTTTGCAGTTTTATCACCCGCTCTTAGCGGCATTGGATATTGAACGAACATCAAAAAATGATCCTTATAAGAGGGTAACAGGTTGGCGCGAGGCGATGTGGGCATTGCAACCCATGCTCAAAGAGGAGCCAGAGCGCTTGGTAGTGAGTAATAGCCGCCTGTTGCTGGCGAATCTGCACTATTACTCAGACGCACCGCGACCGCAGATGCGCGCATGGAATAGTAACGGTTTGGTCGACAATCATTACGAATTGGTGGCGGATTTAGGCATGAACCCTGGCGCCGATATACTATTTATAGCGCGCAATCCTCTGGGTGATGAGGTGCTGAAACGCTTCAACCTAAGTTTGCAGTTGGCGCCAATTCAGGTGCCCGTGTACGACGACTTGACGCGACGGCTGTATATCTACCGCCTCGACGGCTTTAAGGGCTATCAATGATCAACTTTGCGTGGTGGCGCTGGGATGTTGTCCTCCTTACTGCCTGTGTGCTTATTTTCCTATTGTGGCCAGAGTTAGACTACTGGTGGGCGTCACTGTTCTATCGAGTTGAAGACGGATTTTTCTTGCGTGAACTCGCTCCGGTACAGTGGGTCTATAGAGGCTTCGCGTGGCTGCAGTGGCCAATATTAGTGGTCTTGCTTGGTGCGATGGCTTGGGCGATTCGCAACCATCCGGCAGGGCATATCGCGCGCCGACGCGTTTATTTTCTGCTGGTTTTGCTGTTGCTTGGTCCTGGGCTGGTGGTGAACGAATTAGTTAAGAAAAACTCTGGGCGCGAGCGGCCGGACGATACATTAATGTTTGCTGGTGAATCGCCGCATCAGGATTTCTTAGACTTTTCAGGTGAGTGTCCTACTAATTGCTCTTTTGTCAGCGGTCATGCGGCCCTCGGTTTTTGGTTTATCGGCTTGGGTTGGGTGTTTGCGCGGCGTCGCTATTTGCTGCTTGGTATTGGGGTTGGTTTAGTTGTTGGGTTAGGACGCAATGTACAGGGCAACCACTATTTGTCCGATGTGGTATTTGCGTTTTGGCTAGTTTACGGCTGTGCAGTGGTGCTGGCGCATTTCTACAATTTGTCTCTGGACAAATTTGCGCTAATCCGCGCTGATGCCGACAAGTAACTCAGCTTGAGGATACTTGGCTAAGTTTGCGCAATCCTAAATATGCCACCACAGCAAATAGCATATGGCTTGGCCAAAATCCCAGACTTAGCGGGATTTGCGCCTCGCTGATAGCCCAACGATTGGCGATCAATGCCAGGTAGTAACTAATCACCCAGGCCATGGCCGGCAGTAATCTTACGAACGGATTTTGTCTCGGTGGTACCGTCGCATTGCCCACAGCAAGCACCGCGGCAATGAGCAAAAATAGTGGCAATGCCAAGCGCCAATGAAACTCTGCCCGCTGCTCAGGTGCGGCGCCTAGATCCAGTGTTGCCACAGCCTCGAGCGGTAGTGACTGACTGAGCAGGATCGGCTCCAGCGGAATATGCAGCGTTGCAAATTTAGCGGTCTGCAGCTGATGTTGTCCGGGCTGGCCAATGTAGCGTTTGCCATCAAAGAGTGACAGTACGGGTTGCTGTGATGCACTGCGGCTTTTTTCTCCCCGGGTGGCCCAAATAGTGGTGTATTCCCCAGAGGGCATGCGCCAGCTTACAAAAACGTTATTGATGGTATTGCCATCGTCCGAGGTGCTTTCGGCATAGGTCACCCGTTGACCGTTATTTTCGCTATGAAAAACGCCGGGTCGGAAAACCGCAAAACCGATGTCTTGGCTGCTTTGTTGCAGATGTGCTTCAAGAGTTTGCCTTGCGTACGGGGTGAGCATCAGAGACATGGCGCCGACCGCAATGGCTAAGCCAACGATCAACGGACTTAGCCAGCGCAGCGTCTGTGTCGGTGCCATGCCGGAATTGGCCAGGACAACCATTTCTTGAGTGCTGTAGAGGCGGCCCAAACCCAGCAGTAACGAGAAGTACAACGCAAACGGTACGACCATTTGTAGGATCTCGGGTAATCGCAGGGCCACTACAGTGAGTACTGTAGTGCTGGGGATTTGGCCAAGGGCGGCTTTTTCTAAAAAGTGGGTAAAACGTTCGCCCACGGCGATTAATAGAATCACCGTCAGGGTAGTCGCAAAGACGGCGATCACTGAGCGATTTATATAGTTGGCGGCGATCATTTGGATTTTATCTGGGTATCGTGCGCAGCATTTTGAAGACTGACATTGCAGCCCCGAAGCATTGTTGAACGTGCATAATGACAGCTACAGCCTTGCCATGGAAAGCCCAATACTTGTTAGCCCTAAAGCCATGTTAGCGCAAAAACTTATTAGCCAGATCGATGTTCGGCAGCCTGCGGTCAATAGACGCATGTTTGAAGTGGCCGGACTATTTGTCTTCGCTTTTTGCTGCTGGTTCTTGCTGCTAGTCGATGAAGTTGCCAGCTCTCAGGCTTTGCTCGCTAGTGACTGGTTTAAGTCAGCGCGGCCTTGGTTCGAGGCCATAACAGATGTCTTTCTCTATCTGTTCTATCTGTTGTTTTGCGCTGTGCTTGTTTTGGGTTTTGTAACTCAGCAGGCGCTCCTCAGGGGCTTAGTATGGCGGTATTTGGCGGCGCAATTGTTAGGGTCGGTACTTGTTGTTCGAATTTTGAAGATGCTGTTGGGGCGGGGCCGCCCAAACAGTGAGCTACCAGGGCAGTTTACAGGGGAATGGGGCGTATGGACCTTTGATGCCGGATTCCATGCTATGCCCTCGGGCCACAGTGCCGATGTATTTACCGGTGCGGTGCTGTTGGCCTTGGTGCTGCAGAGTCGAAAGCTGCGGTTCTTGCTTCTAGGGATCGCAATTTTGGCGGGATTTTCCCGAGTTGCGGTAGCCGCCCATTGGCCCTCAGATGTTTTGGTCGGTGGACTGATCGGTAGCTGTTGTGCCTACGTACTATTGCGTCTTTATCCGTTGCGTGGCTGAGAGGGGTCAGTGAGGGTACATCGTCGTGGGAGTGCTAGAGCATTTGCACCAACACGATACCATTGGCGCTGAACAGCACTTCGTGGGCGGCCAACTTAGATTGGTGCTGTAACCGGGTAAGCACCACGTCCCCAGATTTTGGTGCGCGGCGTTGCACCGGTCGCTGGGTATAGGTAACGAAACTGGGTAGGTGAGCCTTCCACAAAACCAAGGGCGCTGATCTTTCTGCAGCGATTACCGCTGCATCTTTAATGGGTTGCTGTTGAATCTTTGCCAACAGGGGTAATACCGCCCAAGCCAGTAGCAGCGCTTGAATTAGGCCCGCCGCCACTAACCTTTGCCAAAGTGTGATGCGATTAAGCAATAGCAGTCCGGTGGTGGCCACGGCAGCCCCGATGGTGAGCAGCCGGTAAGACAAATCCGCGGAGTCGATTGAGGTCTTAAGCATGGCTTGCTGATGGGCATTGTCCATCTGTGCAGCCGCGCTGTAGAGCAGCTCCGGTAACAGCAAAAATATCAGGGGCAGGATTAGTGCCGGGACTAGGGCCAACAATTTGGAGCGCAGGTGCTCGAGTTGAGTGCATAAGAGTAATAGTAGCGGGCTAAACCCATACAATAGGTAGTGGGGGAGCTGGGTGCCCGAGAACGAAAAAAATACAAATACGAAACCAAAGGTCATCCAGCAGTATCGCTCTAAAGGCTCTATCGCGATTAGCGGGCGTTTGCGCAGCAATTGTATAAACAAGCCAGTGAACGGCAGCAGCATGAGGAGCAGCACTGGAATATAGTAAAAAATATTGCCGCCATGGCCCTCAAAGGTGTCCGTGAAGCGGGCTACATTGTGTTTGAGGATAAAGCCGTCAACAAAATCTTGGCCCTGCTGCAGATAAATGGCGATGTACCAGGGCGCCGCGATCAACAGCAGTAAAGCCCAGCCCCAAGGATTTACAAGAGCGTAGATAAATTGCTGGAGGCGGCCGGTGCTGGCAAAAAACAATAGCCCGCTGGCCATGGGGACCAATACCGCCACGGGTCCCTTGGTCAGTAACCCGAACCCAATCCAAACGTATACCCGACGCAGTTTGCGCGGGCTTGGCTGTTCCCAGTACCTATACATGTCGACAAAGGCCAGGGCGAGAAATAGATTCAGCAGTGCGTCGGCGCTGGCGAAATGGGCGATGCCCCAGCAGGCTAGGCTCAAACAGAGCATTGCTGCTACTAGAATTGCCTGTGCATAGCCAAGGCGAGGTTTAGCGAAGGCAAATACCACCCAGACCCAAAGACTTGATGCCAACGCCGATGGCAATCGAAATGCCCACTCCGAGTGGCCAAACACATTTACGCTGAGTGCTTGAAGCCAATAAATCAGAATTGGCTTGTCGAAGCGTGGAGCACCATAAATGAAGGTGGAAATATAGTTGCCATTGGCAAGCATTTCGGTCGTGGCGCCGCTAAATGCGCCTTCGTCTACGTCGAATAAAGGCCAACCGCCAAGATTCATAAAAAACGCCCAGACGATGAGCGCAGCCAACCACCAGTTAATCGGGGAGCGGATTGTCGCGGGTTCAAACACCTTGCAGCTACGGGCTAATAATGGATCAGTCCTGGCTGTGGGCGGGGTGCCAGCCGTCCCGGTCTGTATCGGGTGCATTGCGGATGACGTAGGACTTCTGCTTGCCCGCCTCGAAGTAGGTGCGGGTCATCAGTTCCGCCAGCACGCCAACGGTTAATAGCTGTACTGCGGCGATGATCAGTATCATGCCGAGGGTCAGCAGGGGGCGATTGCCAATGTCTTCGCCGAGGAAAAGCTTGATAAAGCCCAAGTAGCCGAATATCGCGGTGCCAAGGCCGCCGAGGGTGAGACCGATGCCACCAAAGAAGTGTCCAGGTCGAGACTCGTAACGGAGAAAAAAGAATACAGAAATAAGATCCACGACTACTGCTGCAACTCTCGACAGGTTGTATTTGGATTTACCTGCGACGCGGGGGTGGTGTCGCACGGGTACCTCGGCTATGCGCGAGGCCCGGGTGGTAACGGCGACCCAAGCGGGTATGAAACGATGCATATCGCCATACAGTGACAGCCTTTTGATTGCATCCGCACGATAGGCTTTTAATGAGCACCCGTAGTCACGCAGACGTATGCCCGTAACCCGGCCAATGATGCGGTTGGCGACGAATGAGGGCAGCAGTCGAGTCAGCGCTTTGTCTTGACGGTTTTTACGCCAGCCCGAAACCATATCCAGATCTTGCTTGAGCAACTCATCAAGGAGCATGGGTATGTCTTGGGGATCGTTCTGCAGATCGCCATCCATGGTGACCACTAATTCGCCACGGACGTGATCCAGACCAGCTTGCATGGCTGCGGTTTGTCCAAAGTTGCGGTTCAATTCAAAAGCGCGCACGTGATCGCCAAATCGCTCGCGTGCCTCTTTGAGGCGCAACCATGTTGCATCAGACGAGCCGTCGTCAACGATGATCAGTTCCCACGGGTGCGCGTATGCTTGCATGGCCTCGTGCACTTGTTCCACGAGAGGATGAACGTTGTCTTCTTCGTTATAAACGGGCACGACGATGGACAAACTTTGCGAATCGTTAAAGCTCATGGGGGTTACCTTAATAAGAGCACGGCATTTAAAGTCTAATGCTAACACGGCTAGCAGGGTTCTCCGGAATTCTCATGGCGGTTTGAGCGAGGTAAAGTGGACGGATGCGCGGCTCTATTCGACAAAAAATCAGCTTAAGTCAGTTGTTCGGCATCTTAATTGCGTTGGGCTACTGTCTGCTGATCGAGTTGTGGCTGGGTTGGCGTGTCGTGCTCACGCCTCTATTCGGATTGCCAGCGTTATTGCTGGTGCAAATGTTAGCGTTACTGATACTCACATATATCGTTCGCGCGTTGCGCCTGTACAGCTACTTTTTTAGCGACATCAAGCGTCGCTTTGGGTTGATGCTGGCAATAATGCTCACCCACAACCTATTTAATCATCTGTTACCTGCGCGCTTGGGCGAAGCAAGTTTGCCACTGTTACTGCGCCGGCATGTAGATGTTGATTTGTTACGGGGCACCAGTGCGTTGCTGTGGTTTCGATTTTTAGATTTACATACGCTTGTTACTCTGGCCTTAGTGGCAGTGTTCGTTGTGCCAGAAAGTACTCAGTTGCCAGAGTGGTTTTATTTTTTCGAAGATTCGCGGGGTGCCATCGCGCCACCACTTATCGGAGCGTTCGTACTGATACCGCCAGGCATGTATTTGCTCACAAGACGCCGAAATGGAGAGCTGTCGGAGCGGGCCTCGGGTTGGCGTAAATTGCTAAATCGACTGCTCAGCGGGTTGCCCGCGCGCACTACAGATTTTTGGCTAAGTTGGATATGGACCTGGCTCACTTGGCTCGTCAAGTTGTTAACGTTGGCATGGTTGCTGGCTAATTTGCTGTCCATTTCCTGGGCCGCTGCATTACTTGGTGTCAGCGGGGGTGAATTGACAGCGGTTCTACCGATCCATGCGCCGGGCGGTTTTGGTACCTATGCGAGCGGTATTGTCGCAGCATTGATACCCTTTGATCTTGACCTGAACGCGGCACTGATTGCTGCAGCGAATACCCACCTTGTTTTATTTTCAGCGGCCCTGGTCAGTGGGGTGGTTGGTTGGCTACTGCTGCAGCGGGACGATAAAAACTAGACCCTTTATCGGGAATATTGTCACTTTTGTCGTCTTAATAGATGCGAGAATCGCAAATGTGCTTAGTGTGGTTTGATAAATTCGTCCAAAGGACTATTTTTTATGCCACTCAACGCGTTGTTATTGACCGACGGGGTTCTCAGTCATAGCCACCAAAGTCGCGGGCTACTGCGCACCATATCGTCATGCGTTGCTCTTTCCATCCAAGATTTTTCAGTACAAATGCATTCAAACTGGATGCGTGGGTTTTTGCGTAAAGCGTTGACGATGAGTTCTGATGAGTCTCTAAGTTGGGCCGCACATTGCTTTAACTGGCCGGCCTGTGAATATCGAAAACCCGACCTCATCGTTTCTGCAGGGAGCGAGACCATGTTGGTGAATGCGGTACTCGCTAAGCGTTATCAGTGCGATAACGTATTTATTGGCGGCCAGAACGGCGTTCGTGCCGAGTGGTTTAACGCTGTTTTGACGCTAGATGCGCCGATTTTGGCGAATGCGATCTCATTGATCTTGCCGCCATCAAGGCTAACCCCTGATGTAGTTAATGATGCCTATGCGACTTATCAGGCCGCAGGTGGAAGCCACAAAGGCGGCTGTTGGGCTATGATCGTCGGCGGTGATGGTAGCGGCTGTCATTACACCGATGCAGAGTGGCGAATGCTGATCGATGGCATGAACCAACTCGCAAAAACTCACAAGATTAAGTGGTTAGTTGTGACCACGCGACTGACTAGTAGCTCTGTACAGGAGCGTCTCAGGCAAGATTTAAAACCGTCATATGTGGAGTCCATTAGTGCCTACGGTTTGGGGCCTGATGATCCGCTGCCCTTGCTCGCCGCCCGCGCCGAGCGAATTTACTGTGGTGTGGAACACTTGCCGATACTGTTTGACAGCATTGCCTCGGGAAAGCCGACCCTGGCGCTATTACCAGAACTCGATAGGCTCAATCAGCGAGTCCACCATTTGCTTAAGCTCCTGTGCCAAGAACGTTTTTTGTCTGTGCTCAAGATTGAAGAACTGCCCTTTGGGCGCACTGCGCGGCTGGCGTTACCACTGCCCGAAATGCTATTGCGCAAAAATACGCAGCTCTTTAGTCAAATGTGCAGGCTCTGTCCGAGCTTAGCTGACGTTTCCTAACGTTATTAGTTCATACGATAAAGGTCTTGGCAGATGTTCATGATGCCTTGGGTGTTGTCTGTGGATCGGGCACAATATGCGATTCGATGAAATTAGGTCCAGGTACTATGAAAGACGAAACGATCGCTATTCACGGCGGCTATACAACTGATCCAACTACCCATGCGGTAACGGCGCCAATTTACCAAACCGTCGCTTATGAGTTTGATGATGCCCAACATGGGGCCGATTTGTTTGATTTGGCGGTGCCCGGCAACATCTACAGTCGTATTATGAATCCGACCTGCGATGTTCTGGAGCAACGGGTGGCAGCCTTGGAAGGCGGTATCGGAGCGTTGGCGGTATCAGCAGGCAGTGCGGCGATCAATTACGCGATCCTCAATCTTGCATCAGCTGGAGACAACATCGTAGCGGTTCCACAATTGTACGGTGGTACCTATACGTTGTTCGCACATATGTTGCCGAGCCAAGGTATTGAGGTGCGCTTTGCAGCTGACGATTCGGTTGCAGCACTCGAGGCGCTCATCGACGAACGTACTAAGGCGGTCTTTTTAGAGACTATTGGTAATCCCGACGGAAACATCGTAGACCTTGCCGCAGTTGCAAAAATGGCTCGCAGTCATGGTGTCGCAACGATTGCGGACAATACGGTTGCATCGCCCGCGCTGCTGAAGCCGATCGAGCATGGGATCGATATTGTTGTGCATTCGCTGACCAAGTATATGGGTGGCCACGGCACGACCCTAGGTGGAATCATTGTCGACTCCGGCCAGTTCCCTTGGGCTGAGCATGCACAGCGCTATCCAGGTATGAATACTCCAGAACCCAGTTATCACGGTGTTGTTTATACCGAGGCTTTCGGGCCTGCGGCGTATATTGGCCGGGCTCGTACGGTGCCGTTGCGTAATACTGGTGCGGCGTTGTCGCCGTTCAATGCCTTTCAACTGTTGCAAGGTATTGAGACCTTAAATTTGCGTATGGAACGACATTGCGCGAATACTCAGGCGGTTGCCGAATATCTGCAAGGCCACGCTAATGTTGAATGGGTGAGTTACGCTGGGTTGGCGGATCATCCTCATCACGCACTCGCGCAGCAATATATGGGCGGCAAGGCTTCCGGAATCTTGACCTTTGGGGTCAAGGGTGGATTCGACGCGGGAGTTAAATTCTACGACGCGCTAAAACTGTTCAAGCGTTTGGTGAATATTGGCGATGCTAAGTCATTGGCCTGTCATCCGGCATCCACTACCCACCGACAGCTAACTGAAGACGAGCAGCGAGCGGTGGGTGTTGCGCCGGAAGCGATACGACTATCCGTGGGTATCGAGCACATCGACGACATTCTCGAAGATCTGAATCAGGCTTTGGCCACTTAATACTGATTGAAGTATTACGTTTCAACTGGGGCATAACTGCCTCAGTTGAATAACGTAATCCAGTCAAGCATGGTCCGTGACAGTTCGGTTAGCCCGCTTAAGAACGGTAAGCCGGCCAGGCTTAAAACTACCAGTGCAAGAAAAATACCGGTGCCGAAGCGCGCGTTGGCATGGCGGTAGCGCTGTGCCCAGCGCGCAGGCAGTAAGTGCGGCAGTATGTAGTGCCCATCCAATGGGCCGAGCGGTATCAGATTGAAGAGCATCAGCAGCAGGTTGATCTGTGCCAGTAGGGTGAAAAATACCAACGGCCCCTGATCTTGCCAGCCACTCTGCCATAACCAAACGAATGTGTTCCAGGTCACAAGGGCAAGTAATAGATTCATCGCTGGACCGGCTAAAGCCACCCATAGATCAGCGCTGGCACGGCGGTAGTTGCGCGGATCAGTGGGCACAGGCTTGGCATAGCCGATGCCGATGAGGGCCACCATGGTCAGGCCAACTGGATCAATGTGGGACAGCGGGTTTAATGTTAGACGACCAGCTCTTTCCGCGGTGTCGTCGCCAAACCACTTGGCGACCAATGCGTGGCCGAATTCGTGGAAGCTCAGGGATAGAACCAAGGCGATTAGAAGCAGCAAAAACACGGCGAATTGGCCTTGCATCAGCAATGACAGCATTTTTCCCTACCTCGTTTGTTCCGTGCATAGGCATTGGCTAGCCGTTAACGGCGCACTATCATGGCAGCCCTAGGACGCACTGCGAGCGTTGAGGGCGAACAATCAAACATACATTAAAAGTTTGGCGATTTCTTGATGGCAAGCCGGGTCATGAAAAGCAAACTCAGGGCCTAGTACAAGGGCTGAGAGAACTGGCCGAGATCGATGTGCGCGATGTGCAGTGGCCTGCCGATGCCAAGGCTTTAAATTCTGACTGGCAGTTGCGTGCGGCGGCACCCGACTTAATCATTGGTGCCGGCCATCATCTGCATAAACCAATGTTGCGTACGCGTTGGCATCTGGGTGGGCGTTGTGTGGTATTGATGCGGCCCTCGCTGCCGACGTTCTTATTCGATTTAGCCTTGGTGCCAGAGCATGACCGTGTATGGGTGTCGCGCAATGTCGAGCCGACGCTGGGTATGCTTTCGCCTTCCCAAGTTAGCGAGTCCGATCCGCAGCGCGGGGTTGTATTGCTGGGGGGCATAAGTAAACACTTTCACTGGTCGAATGACGACGTTGCTCGGCAGGTTCATAAAATTGTCGCTGAGGCGCCGCAGCAGCAATGGCAGATCATTGATTCCCGGCGCACACCGAATGAACTGCGCGAGCATTTGCAGTTACCCGATTATGCTAAGTACGTGCATTGGCGCGACACCCAACCCTCATGGTTAACTCATCAACTCAGCCGCAGCAGTGCAACGTGGGTAACCCCCGATAGTGCATCCATGGTTTATGAGGCGCTATCTTTTTCGGGCCGAGTTGGAGTGATTGAGTTGCGCGCAAGACGTCGCAGTAACAAGTTAGCCAATGGCGTGAGGCGTTTGCATGCATTGGGCTATGTCGGTCAGTCAGCTAAGGGGCCCTTGTCCGAACAAAACTTAAATGCTGTTGCGCTGGCTGAGCACCGGCGCTGTGCCAAACTCATCCTGCAGCGTTGGTTTTCTGAGTTACTCACGCAAGAAGTGACCTCGGCGAGTCACAGCGGGGGCGTAAAGTGACTGTGCCGTTACGGGTTTGCTTGCTCAGTGACGGTGTGCCCGGGCATGTTAATCAGGCACGCGGGTTGGTGAGGCGCATCGCCGCCATTCAAGAGGTGGACTGCCAAGAAATCACGGTACCGATGCGTTTGCCGTTCCTCAGGCCGCTATTGCGACTGGTGCAAAATAGTCGTCGCTCTGGGGCCTATCGACTTGCACGCTTAATCTATGCATCTTGGCCGGATATGGATGAGGCCCCCGAACTTATTATTTCTGCCGGCGGCAATACATCCTTTGTTAATGCGCTGCTGGCGCAGCAGCTGGGCAGTGCGAATTTTTTTATGGGCTCGCTACGAGGATTAGATGCGGAATTATTCAGTGCAGTATTTACTCTGCAGGCGCTGGAACATCCCAATGGTGGTGCGCTGAAAAATAATATTGTCATGCCGATCTTGCCGTCGAATAACGACCCTGATGCTGGGCGAGAAGAAGCCGAAGTTGTACGTCAGCAGTATCCGGGCTGTGTCTTTGGTGCGGTATTACTCGGTGGTGATGGTTCGGGCTATCGTTATAAAGACCGGGACTGGGAGCAACTGGCCGCGGCCATGAATGTCCTAAGTCAGGAACAAAAGGTCATTTGGTTGCTGACTACATCGCGTCGCACTGGTCGGCGTGCAGAGGCTGTCTTACGAGGCTTGCTCAACCCGGAAATTCTGGCTGAGGTTGTATGGTTCGCCGATCGCCCGCGCAATCGCAATGCTATGTTCTTGCAGGCTGCAGACTTTGTATTATGCGGTGAGGACAGTATGTCTATGGTGCACGAAGCGCTGGCTGCGGATGTGAAGGTGGTTACCCTGAGTCCGAAGTTAGCTAATCCGCCAATGCGGTATGCGGATAAGATTAAGCGGCTTTATGCAGACGGCTATTTGCAGTGTTGTTCGATTTCAGCACTTGGAGCGCTGCAGGTTTCGGCGGTTGGTAATACGCGCTCTCATCAGCAGGGTGAATGGCGAAGCGTTATTGAGCAGTCTCTTAAGCCGCTGCTGGAGCGTATTCGACAGACCAATGACCCAGATACGCCCTAGTGCCAATCCCGATGTCTTAAGCTTTATCGTCGAGTAGACGCTCATAGACGTTGAGTGTTTGCTGCTGCATGCGTTCAAGCACAAAGGTATTGGGCGATGGCTGCGCGGAGTCGTCAGCAAGTAGGGACTGCGTTTTGGCAGCAAGTGCAGCCTCATCGGCGCTAGGTACTAAGCCCTGTGGAAATAATTCGCCAACGCTTTCGGCTGCGCCGCCATAAGCCCATGCGACTACGCGCTTGCCCAAGCTAAGGGCCTCGATCATTGTGCGTCCAAAAGGTTCGGGCTGGGTCGAGAGATTATAAATAATACTGCACTGGCTCATGACTTCTCGAATGTCCTGGCGGGCGCCTAAAAATGTTACTCGGTTTTCGATGCCCAGTTGGCGAGTGAGTTCATGCAGTTGGTGAAGAAAGCGCTGCTGTTTCTTTTCTGCGCCGCCAATTACCAGGCCATGTATGTCCGAGTCTTGTTTAAGGTTGGCAATTAAGCGTAAGAAAGTCTCGTGCCCCTTCCAACGACTAACGCGACCAGGCAGCGCCAAGAGATTGCGGCCAATCAGTTGCGGATGTTGCTGTTGCCAGTTAGTTAGCCATTCACTCGTTGGCTGATAATCTTTAGGGAATGATAATGGATCGACTCCGCGATGAATGAGTTGAATGCGCTCTGCCGGGACGTTCGGATAATTTTGCAAAATGTAGTCGCGTACATTTTCTGAAATGGCGATCACTATTTCGCCCTTAGTCATCACAGCGCTGTATTTATTTACCGAATAGCGACCGTGCACTGTGCTCACCAGCCGCGGTCGCGCATGTTGAGGCATACCGCGCCAAGCTAGATAGATCAGCCACGCAGGGAGTCTCGAGCGCACATGCACTAGGTCGTAGTTTTGCAGCAACTCGCGCAAAGGCCGTACCAGTTTTAAGCTAACGAGGGATTTGCGGTGCACGGGCAGTGTTATGTGGTCACTGCCTTCTGCGATCAGTTGTGTAACCATAGGGCCACCATTAGACAGCACGGTAGATTGATAGCCCGCCGCAACCAGTGCACGGCCGATTTCTAGTGTGCCGCGCTCGACGCCGCCCATATTGAGCGCCGGCAGTACCTGCAATATTGATGGTTTCAACGAAATGTCCTCATGGGCATCAAGAGTACATGGATTGAGGAGTGGCGGACATGCGCGTAGCGCAAATTATGGCTGGGCAAGAGGCCGGTGGGGCGGAGCTATTTTATGCGCGCCTCACGTCTGCACTGGCTCAGGATACAGACCTAAATCAAATTGCAATTTTGCGCCCGCATGCCCGCTGGCTTGAAATGCTCGAGTTGGCGGAGGTACCGACTAAGACTCATAGATTTGGTGGTCGCCTGGATGTGCAAACAAAGCGCCGGATGCGTGCTCAGTTACAGGCATTTGAGGCGGATGTAGCACTCAACTGGATGAGTCGGGCCGCACGTTTTTGCCCCAGTGGGGCATGGACCACTGCTGCACGTCTTGGTGGCTACTATTCGCTCAAGTACTACCAGCAATGTCAGGCCTTTGTCGGTAACACTGAAGGCATCTGTGAGTACTTGCGCAAGCATGGGGTGCCTAGTGAGTGTGTTCATTACATTCCAAATTTTATCGATGAACGGCGGTTATCTGCAGATGACGCAATCGAGTTCCCGGCAACAAAACGAGACGACGCGCCGGTATTGTTGGCGGCGGGTCGTTTGCACCGAAATAAGGGTTTTGATGTCCTCATCGAGGCACTAAGCGCAGTTCCCTCAGCAACATTGTGGCTGGCTGGAGATGGGCCGGAACAAGTTAATTTGGCGCAGTTAGCGGAACGTCTGGGCGTTCGTGATCGGATAGAATTTTTAGGTTGGCAAGACGATTTGCGGCCGTATTTTCAACGCGCTGATGTTTTCGTTTGCTCATCGCGTATCGAACCACTGGGCAATATTGTGTTAGAGGCTTGGTGGCATGGGTGTCCGCTGGTGGCTGCGCGTGCTGCAGGCCCCGTGGAGCTGATTACCGATGGCATTAACGGCTCACTCTGTGATTTAGAAGATGCGCCGGCTATGGCCCAAGCAATAATCCATTTGCTCGACAGTG
>Ga0163109_10001795_pt1 | contig 16893 bp, 24 predicted proteins | sample CRUFie1St13metaG_FD_108704 | JGI IMG/M metagenome (GOLD analysis project Ga0163109, IMG submission 108704) | Marine microbial communities from the Costa Rica Dome - CRUD Field 142mm St13 metaG | ecosystem: Environmental > Aquatic > Marine > Oceanic > Photic zone | place: Costa Rica: the Eastern... | reverse complement strand
TCTTCTCTTGATAAGTAACAAAGTTGCACAGAAAATCCTTCAAATTCAGGATAATCAACTGTTACTGTTTTACTTGGAGTTAATAAACTCGCTAGTGATACTTTCTTTTTTACTTCTGTCATAATAATTCCTGGTTAAAATGGGGGAGAGTTACTCCCCCGTTACTTATTAGCCACCAGTGTATGTTATTTTTGCTTCGTAGTTGTCGGCTCCTGAGCCTGGATCTATTGAAGCTGGTAAAGCATGGAAATTTGTTTCTAATGAAATAATATCTTCTATTGAGTGAGATGGTACTTCAAAGTGGCATTTTGGTAATGCAATTTCCACTTTTGGTGCTGCTGTTCCGCCTATTTTAAATGTTGTAGCGAAGCTATTTGTAATAACTGTATTAGCTTCAATCAACTGTTCAAATAAGTCGGCACTTGCACCTGCTTCTCTATTTAAATAACATGTAAAGTTACCTGATACACTTCTTGTTCCAGTTACATGACCTAATGGTTGGTTAACTACTCCTAATGTTTCTGGAGTTAAGTAGGTCATACCATTGTCTATAGTAATGTTACCACCAGTTAATACTAGGTTGTAAGCACCACTACCTGTTCCCGGGAATGTACTTGTATCAGCTGCTTGTACTGTTAGCTGGGTTAATCTATTTCTAATGAAATTACTTGTAGTTGTTACTCCTTCCTGTATATCTGTTGTGATAGTTGGAAGTGCTGGGTTGCCACTTACTTCATGATCTGAGATCATAGAAGCAAAGCCTGACCATGTAATTGTAGCAATACCATCAATATCAAAATCAATTGATGCAGAATTTACAACTGCGTCTTTTAATCTATAATATGTTGGTCCTGTTACACCTGATCCACCTGAGGCTGCTCCCATCTCAAAGAACAAATCAAATGTTCCAAGAGCTGGCACTTCTGAGCCACTGAAATCAAATATTAGGTTTGAAGCTGAGTTAGTTACACCGTCACTCCACACACTTTCTGTTGAGCCAGTTGACTTTGTAAAAGTCGGTGCACCAACAAAGTTAGCCCAAAGAGCTTCTTCAACTGCATGATGATGATCCTCTGAACCACTTGCTTCCCACCCATTTGTAGCACCATTTGAAGCTACAAAAGGTCTCATATAAGTTTGGAAAGACCATTCAGCTGGAGCATAAGAGTCAGTAAACATCTGTCTACTTCTTCTACTTTTTCCAGTGCCATCAGCCATTTCTGCTAGAGTAATTTCACTTGTGTTTGTGCCTTGTGAGAAACTAAATCCATCTAATACTGGAATTTTCCATGAAGTTGCGGCTGTACTACCAGCTGCATTCACACCCATCATTAAATAGACTTCGGTATCTCGGCTAAAATAAAATTTATCTGCCATTTTTTTCTCCGTTTTCTTGTAAAGAGCCTTGACAAATAATTACTTATCGTGGCTGTTTACGCTTTAGTATTGAATCTCTATAAGTATCTCTCCGATACCTAAAGGATCCATAACACCTTCGTCGGTGTCTATACTAACTATTGTGGTTTGCACAGTATTTTGTGCAACTCCTTTTTTGTCATTATAAGTAAGAGGGTCTTCTGCTTCAAGAACTGTTTCAAGATCTTCTAGCAGTGCATCTAACGCTCCCACTGAATCCTCATTATCTTCTACATAACATCTTAATGTAATAGTAAGATAACGAAATTTAAATCCTCCTCCATCATAAGTACGAACTTCTCGTCCTGCATTTAGATGAATAGAAGGAAACTCCTGTACTTCGTCCCAAAATTTTAGTCTTGGACTTACATCTGCGACTGCTGTTTGGTACGAACCTGTGCCATCAATTAGTTTAATTTTATCTACAAGAGCATTGACAATATTTTGCCTTCTTGTTGTATATAATCTTGTACTACTTTGTGTTGGCATATTAAACTCTTCTTAGTAATGGTTGCATACCTCTCATATTGGCTGCAACTATTTCTTTTATACTACTTCCTATTAATTTTCTTGGGTCTCTTAATGTACTACCTTGTGCAAATCCCGGTTCAAAAGTTTGATAAGGAAATAATGCATAAGTATAGTCAATAGTTAATCCTCCTCTTGGTCCAAAAAGTACATTTTCTGCTCTTACTGTAGTAGTAAAAGGCCCGTGTCTTCCTGTCCCTCGATAATTTAGTGCTGGACTTCCCATATTTCCTTGCACTACTGATCCTAAAACTGCATTTATTATATCTTTTAAAGCAATTCCTTGAATATTTCTATCTACTTGACTTTGAGTAGATGCTCTTTTACGTCCCCCTGCTCCACCTATTGCTATTCCTGTTGCTTTTTTAATTTGTCTTCTTCTTTTAGTCTCTTTTACCCTTCTTCTTATTCTTGCTCTATCTTTCTTTACTTCATTTTTCAGTGCCATCTTTTTTTGAAGTTCTTGATTAAACTTAAATCGCATATCAAGACCACCTTTTTTAGTAACACCCTTAGATCTTCTATCAATTGCACCTGTTCTAGTAAGTCGAAATCCTGCAGATTCTAACATTTTTTTGGTCATTCCTTTTATACCATAGTCCATAATTTCATTTGCCACTTTCGGACTTGTAGCAAGTGCTTGTTCAAAACCTGGCATGTTAGCTTTTGATTGCATATAAGCTTCTGTAGCTTGAAAAAGTTGTTGTCTAAAGTATGCAATGTCTTTCGTATCTAATAGCCCTGTATTACCAGGAGACCTATTAGGTATAAGTACTAAACTTGTTTTTGCTTCTGCAATAAATTTATCAATACTTTTTTTCTTTGTAACATTACTTTCAAGAAATCTTTCATTGAAAAAATCCATACCAAGTTCTATAAAAATACTTACATAACTATCCTGTCTATCTACTGATTTTTTCAGTGCTTGAATTACTGCATTCGCTGCATTATTTCCCATAGCACCAGGTCTTCTAGTAATATCAGGAGTACTTGATGTTTCTTGTGGTTGAGTAAGTTTGGTCTGACCACTTCTACCTTCTGCTTCAGTTTTAGTACCATGCTCTGCTTCAATTCTTGTTGGCATTTTAAAGTTTTTTCCCAGAGTATTTTTTAAATGCTTTTTATACTGATTCATAGCATTATCTACCCATTTAGTACTTGGCTCTCCAGCAGCTCTTAATTTTTGAGCACCTCTTCCTGCCAGTTTTCTTGGAACTCCAACCATACTTATTTTTATTAGATCCTTACTGTAAATATGTGCTCTATGGCCCATTGCTTTAAAACTCTGTCTGCCTGTTACTTTTTTTCTTTGTTTTACAAAACTTTTTGAGGCGCCAGTCAAAGCTTTCCAACCTTCTTTTATTATTTCATCATTACTTCTTGTATCATTCTCTTCTAAACTATTTATAAATACTGATTTCCAATCTTTTAATCTTATATGAAACTCAGCTCTTGCAATACCAGATGCAATTCTTTTTTCTACAAATTCGTCAAAATCTTTTAAAAACTGCTTTCTTTCTTTTCTCATACAATTACTCTATACAAGTCAAGCACTCTTTTGATATGATCTGGAAAATCAGTATTATTTCTAACACTAGAAGTGCCTTGTAATTCAAGTGTTGCACCCTGTATTGTTCTCCTTCTCTTATGCTCGTCTCGTAAGTAGTATGTAATTAAGTCAAATACTGCTAATTTGAGATCAGAAGGAACAGCAGAATAGCCAGATCGATATGCAATTTGTACAGATCCAAATCCTCTCTGAAAATTTTTAGAACTATTCCCAGTAATTCTTCTTACAGCATCAAAAGTAGTATCAACATAATAATCTTCGTTTACTGTTAATGTTGTATAAGAATCTGTAGGATTACCTCTTTCTTTTACAGAAGTAACACTTACAAGAGGGCTTTCACTTACTATTATAACTGATGTGCTCTCTGTAATGTTAAAAGTTTCTGTTTTATCAGAACTAAAATGATCAACAAAACTTGTACCACAATATTTCTTTACTAATTCTGAAATTTGAGGTACTAAAATATTTAGGCGATCGTCATCTTTAGCTCCAGTCAGCCCTTCTGAATCTTTATAATCTTGTACTGTTACTAAATCCGCCATATTAAAAAGTGTGGGTTTTAAGGTAAACCCACAAAACCATAATTAATCTATTAACTAGATTTGTAGTTTCTGATAACAACTGCGTCAGAACCGCCGATGATGTCATCAAATCCAAGTCTTTGTGAAGCCACAAGTACTCTTCTTTGATTCTCAACGTCGTAGTCTGATTCAATTGTAACGCCTCTTAGTCTAGGCATAATGAAGTTTCTAGCATATAAAGCTACAGCATGAGTTTTATTAACTGCTCTTGCTTGGAACTCATCACAGATTAATACTCTAGATCCGAAGACCTGACCAATCTCACCAGAAAGCTTTGTTGCCATGTCGCCAACTAAGTTAACGTCTTGGAAGTTTGCATCTTCTAGTAAGTTGTAGTATGCTTCTTGTGATACAATATACACAACTTCTTGTGGGCTAACACCGTATTTACCCATATTTTTTCTCATTTCTAATAACTCAAGAGATGTAAGTTTATCAGATGCTGCTGCCTCTGAACCTACAACTACATTTGAAGCATCAGTAGCTTTGTGAACTAGTCCATCAAAAATACCTGATGTGTATGTACCTTGAGCATTGTTACCAAATAAGATAGCGTTTTCGATACCTCTTGCATGAGCTCTAACCATTGATTCTCTAATTAATGGTAGAATTGGCATGATAGCATCTTCTTCTGTTTCATTTCCAATGAATGATTTTGAAATCAACTTTTTAACAGTGATTGTTTTCTCTGTTAAGTCGATACCGCCTCTATCACCAGTAGTTACATAAGAGTCACCTCTTTCTGATAAGTTACCGTGTGGGCTTGCACCATCACCAGTACCAGCAGATGATACGAATTCAGCGTATCCTGCGTCTGGTAGAATTGGCATAATCATTGAAGCACTTGTCATTGGGACTTCTCTAAATAGAGGAGCTAAGACTAGTTCATTTTGAATGTCTCTTTCTACTCCAGTTGAAACAACTTGTTCGAAGTCTGCAGATGAAACTGCAACACCTGAATCTGTGTTAACTTTTTCTATTACGCTTTGTCCATATGAAGTGCTGTCGATTCCTTTCTGTCCAGTAATGACTGAAAGAACTTTTGCGTCCATAATCTCATTTTCATGAGTTGTTTTCCAGTCGGAGTTGCCTCTTCCTGAGAATACTCTTTTAGACTCTCTAATATTCATGATTTCTTCTGATTTCTCAGCTAAATCTTTTTGTAGTTCTGCAACTACATCTTGTAGAGATTCGTTCTTTTCTAATAGTCTTGCCTCGACATCATTCACTAATTTCTCGGCACCAGATAATCCGGCTTCGATAATAGTTTTCTGTTCGTCCTGTTTTGCCTCTTGAACAGCCTTTGCTTCAGCTTCGAGTTCAGCAGACTTTTGAAGTTCTGCGTCGTCTTTTGCTTTTTGCTCTGCTTGTTGCATAGCAATAGTAGTTGCAGTTTTCTTTGCAACTTCTTCAGCAAATGCCTTCAGATCAAATTCTGGACTTGAATTGTCTTTTGACATATCTTTCTCCATATTTTCCGCATTTGCGGCACTTGGCTGCTCAGTTTTGTCAGTTATAACTGACTCCACAGAGTGAGCCTTGTTAAATTGTGACTTGAACTTCTCATAGTCGCTATCATTATCAAATGATTTAGCTATTGAAAAAGTAGCGGTTTGGTTAGCTGGAATACTTACCACCGATACTTCTAGAAGTTCAGCACTTTTTATAAAAAATCCGTCAGTTTCTTTGTTATAATCAGCGTCCTTGACCTTGAAACCAACGGAAAAGGCTCCAAGGACACCGTCTTTAATTAAATCTACTATGTCTCCAGCAGACTTAGAAATTTTTGCTTCTAATTCTAAACCGTTTTGTGTAACATCGCAATATTTTGCTCTACCAATCGGTCTATTATAGTCGTGATTAAAAAGAATAATTGGGTTATCCCCATAGTTATCTAAACCACCATCTTTCCAAGCATTGTGATCAATTATATCACCAGTTCTATCTAAGGCATTAGTACTAGCTAAACCTTTAATAGTTATTGAGCCGTCTTCTTCAAGATTTGACTTTTCAAAAGTACTAGTTATATGAAATACTTTTTTCATTATTCTTCCTCTTTTTTAACAGCTTTTTTCTTAGCTGGCTTCGTTGTCTTCTTTTCGACAACTGGTTCTACTAAACCTTCACCTGATTCCATGGCAGCCCATAAGTCTGGGTGGTTAGATCTCATAAGTTGCTTGAGTCTTGACCAACTTCCCCATAGTTTTCTTACAAGGTAAAAATTAGCAGGTGTATCTTTCTCTTGCATATATTCATTCATAGAAAGAAATTTTCCTTTCTTTACCATATACTCAGAGATTTGTTTTAAAATTGCTACTCTATTCATCTTCTTGTTGTTCCTCTTCTGGTGGTCTTCCACCTTCGCTTGGATTTGCACTTGAACCTGCTATATTTGCAGGTATTCTAGGCTCGTCAAATCCGTCTACTCTTTCTAATCTTAATGCCTCTCTAGCCTCATTTGGAGACATGATTCCTGTATTTACAAGTGTTGCATAGTAAGAAGCTTGATCTCTTAGTTCTGGCTGTAAAGCAGGTATTCCTGATACATTCTCATTTGCTTCGAAACCAAAGTATCTTTCTAATGCATACTTAATTTTTCTAACTATAGGTAGTACTGTTTCTAAATAGTATAGCCTATGATTAGGTCTTATATTTGCGTTGTTTCCACCGTCCATAAGAATTGGTGGTATTCCCATAGCTTCTAGAATAATTCTTTCACAAGACTTAATTGAATCTTGGAAGTCTAGTTCTTTAAAATTAACATTTGTTAGTTTGTCAACTTCTAATCCACCATCTAATACTAAAGGTCTTCTACCTCCTGATACTGGATTGTATCTTGCTGTCCATGATTGTAACATTCTTTCTTTGATCTTTTCAGAAAGAGTATTAGGACTTTTTAACACTAATCCCGGTACCGCACCATTCTTAAAGAAGTTATCCTGAAAATGTCTCAAGTTGGCAAGTAGATTCATTGTTCTAAATGCAGGCTTAAGTCTAGGTACTCCTCTATAAATGGAGTGAAAACTGTTTTCTTTTATATGAATGATTTCGTTTACCTGATAATCGATAGAGGAATCAAACTCATACTTTTCGATATACTCTCTATCGTCAGTATGTATTCTAACTTTTTCTGCAGGTAAATGATATAAGTGAACTCCGTCAAAGTAGATGAATATATTACCGTCTAGTAATAAATCTACGATAAGGTTTCTTTTGAAAGAACTTATATCTTGATAAGGATTAGGTTCGTAATTTAGAATTAAATTTACTCGTGATTGTCTTATATTTTTAATAATAGGTGTTTGGCCGACTATCTTTCCATCAAAGTCAAAAGGTATTTCAGCAACATCATCAACTATCATATTTACGCCACGATTCACTACTTCTAGTTTCTCATAAGCATCACGATAGTTAGTAACAACTTCACGAGATGAAACTTCTAATCCTTCATCTCTCGAAATAATGTACTGTGCAGGATTTAATTTTTCCTCCACACTTTTATTTCCGCCTGTTAAAAAATCATACCATGCCATGTTTATCTCTTTGAATTTTCACCCATCTTTCTTGTTTCTCTGCCGTTACAAGTTTTGGTTTCTTTCCATAAATTGAGTGTAATTTCAAATGATGTTTATGGCATATAGTAACAGCTTTGTTATATATCTTTTCGAAGTTTTCTTCTATAAACTTCTCTCGTACTTCCAGAATTTCTTCTTCTGTAGTTATCTCTAAGTTATGCTTTTCCATATACTCGTTAAACAACTCTGTCAGTGAGTAAAAATGGTGAAAGTCTAAATTAGTCTTTTCTCCACAGATGAAACATTTATCTGTTTTCTTGTACTTGGATTTTGCTTTATCCCTTATGTATTTTATTAAGTCTCTTTTTAATTCCACTTTATATTATCAATTATATCAACTATATGACCAAAAGTCAAGATTTATTTTTCAAATGCTAGAAGGTAGTCGCGCTCGTCTCGAAAGAATATAATGCATACCTCAAAGCATCAGCCATATGAGACGCGTGATTGTGCTTTGGTCTCTCTTTCATCAAATTAGGATTTGGATCCCATTGATATTGGTCAAGACATAGCAATGTTTCATCGCATCTCTGATCTACAATTAGTAAATCATTGTCTACTACTGTTGCTACTTTACCAATTCCATCTAATACAGACTTCTTGGCATTTATAGTAGTTATATCATAATTTTGTGCAAAGTCAAACCTTGTCTGCTGAGCAGCAGAATCTATATAGATCCAATCAATATTCCACTTTTCAATTAATTTCTGTATTTGTGTTGCATGTTGTTCTGTAGTTCTTTCTGCATCTAGGTATTCATCTACAAGATAGTATTTTTGTTCGTCCCAATCATATGCTATCACACAAAAGGCAGTTGGATCTTTATATCCTACGTCCATTCCAGCAAATACGTCCATTTTATGAGTTTCAAATTCAGATAAATCTGCAATACATTTTTCATGATCAAATGTCCAAATTTGTCCTTCATAGATATTAAAGTCAGCTTCATATTCTTGATTAAACTCAGCTTCTGACATACTCTTTCGAGCCTCAGCTATATCTTGCTCAGATAATCTAGGGTTTTCATGATAGGTTGCTCTAAGTGATGCCCACTCGGGGTATTCATCACTAAAACCTCTGTAGTAAAAATCTGCAAACCAGTTATTTCTTCCACGAGGAGTAGAAATAAAAAGTGCTTTTGAGTTCTCTTTATCTAGTGTAGGACGAAGTGCTACGTTGAAAGCATCTTTACCATTTACTAAGGCTGCTTCATCAAATATAATTAAGTCGTAACTTCTACCGACCACTGAGTCAACTTGATTTACTGATCCCATTCTAACTGTTGACCCATTAGAAAGTTCTATTACTTTGTCTTTAGCATTGTCTTTTACAACCTCTAAACCAAAGTGTTTAATTAAGTTTCTTTGTAAATCAAAAGAAATTTGTGATAAGGAATAATTAGGAGACATTAGTAAAATATGTGAGCCAGGAACTAGAGATACTAGCTGTCCTATAATATTTGCAATATAAGTTTTTCCCTGCCTACGAGAAACTGCAGCACACACAAATCTGTATTTTGGGTTATTAAGTGCATTTATTATTGCTGTTTGACTGCTATTAGGGTCTATTCCTAGTAGCTCCATGTATCCATCTATAGGAAGTTTTATAAAGCGATCATGCTCTGTAAAATTCATCAAATAGTCTGATACTATCTCTTCTCTACTGATTGTTAGCATTAGTGAATTGTCTCTGTTTTAAAAAAGTTATCTTCGTCCTCAGGTTTTAGTAATCCTTCTTCCTGAGCCTTGTGGTATAAGTAACAAAAAGCTGCAGCAACTTGTTTAATATGAGCTTCTCTATTAGTAAGTTTTCTCTTTTCTTCCACCTTTTCTGTGTTCACTAAAAGTGTTGTGCTATTAACAAAGCACTCATCTAGCCATAGTTTTCTGCCGTCTCTTTTTGATGTTCTATTCATCTTCTTTTCCTTCTTGTTTTTCTTCTTATTCCTTTAACGTGTTTTTGTGATTTTGGTGGTCTTTTTGTACTACCACCCGGGCCTGCCCAAAAGACTTTATTCGCCCAATAAGCTGCAGAAGATTTACCTTTACGGATATTCTTTGCGTGCCTTGCCTTAAAACTTTTTCTAGCTTCTGGACTATAATTATGACCCATGCCTTGCGCTCCGAATCTAATTATTTTTACCTTGCCACCCACTCTTACAGCAACAACTGCTTTTTTGGTAGGGTGTTTTGGTGTTCTCTTTGGTTTATTTAAACCACTCAGACCCGCTTTCTTTAACCTTGCTTTTTCTGCTGCTGTAAGTGCCATTATCTTCTTCTTCGTCTACCTGGAAACTTTGCTCTAGGTGGATTCTTTGTTTTACCATGCATTGGCCCGATTCCTTTAGGGGCTGCTGCATATCTAAAAGCTGTAAAACCTCCGTGAAGTTTAGTATTAACTGGAACTCCTGCGGCGGCGTTCATATCTCTTGTTACGCCTCTTTTTAGCTTATGTTTTCTGATCTTCTGTGTACCATGTACTCCAGTAGGTCCTTGTAAAAAACTTGCCATATTTTTCTCCTCTTTTGCTTAGCGTCTTTTTCTACGTCTCGTAGTACGCTTTTTTCTTTTTGCGAAGGTTCTAACATTAGTTGGTTTACCTCCTACTCCTTGTTTTACAGCTCTCTTTCGTCGAACTGCAGAACGAATCTGTGCCTTTGTCATTCTAGCTGCTTTTGCTGCTGGAACACACTTAGGGTATCCTCTTTTACTTTTTCTAGCAGACTTTCTGCCACAAGGCATATATCCTCCACCTTTCTTTGGTCTTGATATATCTACCCAGCCTTCTTTAAACCATTTAGTTAAACCGCCTTTTGGTTTTCTACTATGTCGTGGCATTACTTTCTCCTCTTACGACCAGTACCCATACGATACCTGCCTCCACGAGCTTTATAAGTTCTAACTAACCAACCATTTGCATAAGCAGATGGATACACCTTAAATTTTCTCTTTGCTTCAGCTTTTACTCTAGCGTAAAGAGAAGGATTTGTCGGTACTGGTCTTTTCTTTGCGGCTTTTCTTTTTCTTCTTCTAACTGCCATTATTTCTTTCTCAAAGCTCTACGATAAACACCGTGTGAGCTTCCCGGCATGTACCTTTTAGCCTTGCCTCGGCCATGGGCATGTATACCTTTTAATCCTAGCTTTCTTGCTCTTTTACGAGCTGCTCCAGCTGTTTTATATATATCTTTATTTTTGATATACCGCTTATGTTTTCTTTTATTTATCATTTACGTTTCTTAGTCTTCTTGCCACGTCTTTTTCTAAGTCCTGCTTTTGCAGATTTAAATATTGATGCGACTGTTTTCTTACCCATAACTCTTGCACGTTGTTCTCCTACAGTTAGTATTTGAATCTTTCTTGCGTAAGGTTTACGAACTCTTTTGACTTTTCTGACAGTTGCTCTTGCATCTTTTATAGTGGCAAACTTAATTCTAACGGTATCTTTTGGATTTTCGTCAGTATATAGTCGTCTTCCGGAGCCTTTAGGTTTTTTACCTGTTCCTTTTTTTGGATCTCTTCTTTTTCTTGCCATAGCCTGATGCATAGATTGCTCTGCCTTGACGCTCCGCTGCTTTTCTGGATTTATAAACTTTTCCAGATTTGCCCCAACGATAGCCTCCCTTAACTTTTCTTACGGGCATCTTTTTTGGCTTTGAGTAACTTGTCTTTTATATCGACAACGCCATCAAAGTTTAAATCTTTGAATGTAATAACATTCCAAATTTTCTTTAATACTTCCATTTCTTTTTCCTTAATTCATTTAAAAATCTTCTATCCTGTTGAATAATAATAGGATAAGGACTTTGATTATTGCCCCCTTTTGTATGTGTGGGGTGCGACCATAAGTATTCACAAATACTTTGTTTATTATTTCTATCTTCCACAAACAAGTCTAATTCATCGACAGTTTTACCACTAGCAGTATAAACGATCGCGTCCCACGATTCTGTATTCCAGCTTTGTTCTAGTAACTTTAAAATCTTTTCATCAAAGGGTATTATTTTTATTCTACCCTCACAATAACTTTTATAGCTCCAAGGACAAACTTTTTGAATACTGTGAAAATATTGAAGCCAATTAACCTCTACTTCTTTTTTTCTTTCCACCTTTTTTCTTTTTACCATTCTTCTTCTTCTTTTTGCCCATACCTTTTTGCTTCGCAAGTATAGCTCTTTGAAGAGCTTTTGGTAATTTTTTCTGTTTAGCTGTTAGCGCCACGATCACCTCCAACGTCCTTTCGGACACTTTGCCCTTTTGATTCTAGTCTTTAAGGGCATAAAACATTTGCAAACTTTACAAACATTAAGTTTGAAGTCTGGACATTCTTTACAAGTTGTAAGTCTGTCCTTATAATTTTTTAATAAAATCTTTGGCATCTTTTTCTTTTAAAAAAGTTCCTAAACGATTTAGTTCTAAATCTCTAACAATATACATTCCTCTTTTATGAGTAATTGTATATAGTGATTCTTCTTTGTCAGTTTTTATTTCAGGTTTTCCTGCTTTCATTTCTTTTGTTGTGTATTCCATATTATTGTCCTAGTGTATTGTCAATAGTGTTACTATTAATCCTGCCATGAAGAGAATGACTCCTCCTGCTCCTGATAAAATATAAGTGTCAATCTTATTTAATCTTTCGTCGATTTCGTCAAAGCGATTAAACGCAGTTTTCCACCGTTCTGCTACCACAGTTTCTATTTTGGCTAAATCTATTCGTATCTTATTCATTTCGTCATCTGACATGTTGACTCCGTTTCCCTTGTGAGAATTTCACATGCTATTATTATACTAAAACTCCAAACAGATGTCAAGTACTATTTTCGTATGGTGTAGATTTTAACGGGTTCTGACTTTCCTTTGACAGTTACTTCATCTAAGAATTTGTAATCATATCCATCAACTAAACTATACTCTGAGATAATAACATCTGCGTCATATTCTTTACAACTTGATTCTAAACGGGCTGCGAGATTAACGCTGTCGCCGAGTACAGAGTAATCAAAACGATTACTAGAACCAAAGTTACCCACCACGCAGAGTCCTGTGTTGATTCCCGCTCCCGTATTAATTTGATCCAAGCCTTCCTCTCTGAGTCTTTCATTAAGTTCTCCTAAAGATTCTTTCATTTCAAGAACCGCCTTGGTTGCATTCTCCACTTGTTGTTCATCATCAAGCGGTGCACCCCAAAATGCCATGATACAATCTCCCATATATTTGTCGATTGTTCCACCATGTTTTAATATAATTTGTGTTTGGTTGTCAAGGAATCGATTAATAAGTTCAGTGAGTCCTTGAGGATTTTTCTGATATTTTTCTGAAATTGGTGTAAATCCTCTAATATCAGAAAAAAGAAAAGTTAGTCGTTTGGTCTCCCCACCCAATCTCAGTAACGAAGGATCATTTTGTAACTTTTTAACTAACTCTGGAGATACATATGTCCCAAATTGTCGTTTAATCTCCATTTTCTCGAGATAGGTAGTAAAGAAACTACGGAAACTTTCAATACTCCAGAATAAAAACGAGATAATTATAATCCCACTAACGTCTACCAAATAAGAAGATTCATAAAGTTTGAGAGTTGCATATAGTGACCCACCGATTATTAGTATTAATGTAGGTAAAGAAAACCATATAGACCTCGTTGCAATGGCGAGTAATAGTAAGGCAACCAGTCCGGCAAATATTTCTGCGCCGGAAGCCCAAGTAGGGCTAGAAGGAGCAGTGCCAGTAATAAGATTATGTAAAATGTTTGCTTGTATTTCATGTGGATATTTTGCTCCTGCTGGTGTGGGGACTGGATTAGTTATCCCCTCTGCTGTTGTTCCAAAAATAACAAACGGAGCATCAATTGGATTATTGATAAACTCCATACCTGTTTGTTTAAAAAATTTAGTATTCCAGTTTAAATAAATACGACCATTTGCATCTGTATTCATAAGTGGATAACTTGGAACTCTTATCCACTCGATTCCTTCTTCATTAGTCTTTAGCTGATAGCTAGGATCTCCTACGGCTACGCGTAGTAATTCTAGGGCGAAAGACGGATATAGTTTGTTTTGGGCGCCTACTACGAGTGGTATTCGTCTTGTAACGCCGTCTAATTCTGGGCTTGTGGCAACCACACCCTGACCCGCGACGGATTCTGCTAGGGCGGGTGTCACTGGTAAAATTCCGGGATAAGTTAATAGCCATGGTGTTGGGTCCTCTCCTAATTGTACGGTGCCCACATGAGGGCCTTGTGTACTTACTTGTGTCGAAGCTGCTGAAGCTAGGACTGTTGGTGTGTATCTCATTCTCATGCTAAAATATTCATCATACTCATCACCACGAATATCTTTATTTGGCATCAGAATAGTAAAACCTGGTACAGCTAATGTAGTAGTAATTAGATCTGCATAGACTGATCTAGGTAAAGGCCAGCCGTCATAGTTCTTTAAAAAGTCTTCGTCTAAGTCTACTACGAGTATGTTTTCATTTTGTACTGGTTCGGTATTCATAATTAACCAGTCAAAACTTTTAAGTTCTGCTAATTTTAATGGGTAAGGATTCCAGACAAAGAGTCCGAATACTAGTCCTAAAATTAATAATCTAATCATACCTATTTATTACATATAAATTATGCACAACAGTTGCTGTAGTTACTGCGTTAAAATATACCATCATATGTTCATTTGAGTTTTGGTGCAAAAAAGGTAGAACTAACATCTTTAGTGCAAATACTTCATGCATTTCAGGTTGCTCTCCAAGCACCCAGTTTGCTTCTTTAACATTATCCATAGTTTCTAGTGCATATATAGTAGTAATCATATCAAGTGCATGTACTCTCCAAGAATATCTTATTTGTTCTTCGGAAGGATAAGGTTGATTATCCCAGAATCTAAGTCTGTTTCTATCTTCCCAATCTTTAATTAGTTTAGCGTCTCTTGCCATTTGATCATAGTCAAAAGGCATTGCAAAATTTAGGTTTAACTCACCCTCCAGATTGGCGGATTGTAATGACTGAGCCAGACCCAGAGTTAAGAATAATGTTAAAAGCTTTTCCATCTTGTTCTATTATTATATTATAACTTGTAGTGCCATTTAGATCAAGTCTCACATTCTGATTAACTTGCCTTAAAATGCTTACTACTTCCCCATCTGTAAATGTGGTAATTTGGGTCGAGGGGTCATTCCCAAATTGTGTACCCTGTAAATCTATAGGCGAAAAGCCGTCCTGAGCTAATTCGTCCTCAGCCGATAGAGCATCAAGCTCTTCTATAACATCTAGTAAGTCCTCTAAAAAATCTACGTCTAAATATTCAATATCTAATTCTGTAAACTCTAACTCATCTTCGGTAAGTAGATCTAAGTCTAGCTCATCGTAAGCGAGAAAGTCGACGTCAAGAATATTGCTATCAGAGTCATTAGTTCTAGTCTCTCCTGCACTTTGTACTTCTTCATCTTCTTTTGGTGGTGATACAATCAACATATTATCAATGAGATCCAGCGTTAGGTCCAGAATAACTGGTCTAGTCGGTGTCGACTCCCATACACTCGTAACAGTGGATTCATATGGTTTGTTTAATACTACGGAACCCAGAGCAGTAGTTACGACTATCTCCCCTGAGCTAATTCCAAACTCATCTGGTAAAAGAATAACTAAACTTCTTCCTAATTCATCTACGGTAACAGTGAAGTCTGTCCCTCGAATTGCTATTTGAGAAGTTGGTGTAGATAAATTAATATTTTGTTTATTTATACTACCTATCTTACCAGTTATAAAACGAGCTGTCCCACTGGCAAACTTAAGTGCCATTTCCGACTTATCGGGATCGGGATTAAAAACAACCTTATCGATTATAAGTTTGCTATGCTCGGTTAGTCTGACTTTGCTATCGTCTAAAAACGAGATCGCTAATCGGCCATTACCTGTACGAACATCGTCTAATTGTTGAATGTCAAAGCCTACTTCGGCTGTATAGGTGTCGTCCCTTAAGACAGCACCTATACCACGAAGCTCTGTGATATCACCTATATTGTCAGCATGAAGTGGAGGTACCACCATCATTTTGAACAACACAAATATTTGAATTAGATGTATCAGTTTCAATTTTTAACCAGTCTGCTGCAAGTGTAGAAGATTGTGTAATAGTCATAGTATTACTATCTCCGTCTAAATCTAAATAGAAATAAGCGGCATCGCTGCTACTTGCTCCATATCCACTTCCTGTGAATGTTATTGTGTTTGAATCTCCTAGAATATCCATGTAGTTTGTTGCGTATGCAGAATCTAAGTCTAGTGTGATTTCATTACTGTCACCAGTAAATAACCAATCTAAGTCTAGATACGATACGTCATCATCTTCACCTAAGTCGATATCTGCTGTGTTTGAAGAACCAGTTATGTCAAAGTTTAAGTTAACATAGTCTGCTCCATTTAACCCGCCGGTATCCATACTTATAGTCCATTCATTCGAGTCACCAATAAAATCAAATGTCCCTGTGAAATTATCACCAAGTATTCCGTCTGTGAGGAATTTATTGGAACTTCCTATTTGATTCAAATCTAATGTCCAACTAGTACCATTTAATATTGCCTTAGTCATTGAACCTGATGTTGAGTCTAATCCACCAATTATATTGCTGGAACCCAGCTGTTCAATATCTATAGCCGCATTATCACCAGTTTGGTCAATATAGATTTCATTGTCTGCGTAGAGACCGAGTGTAAAAAATAAAGCTAGTAAAGCTCTCATTTTATTCTCCCATATAGTACTTCCAGTACTCTTTTTCTATTCCCTGTTTGATTAATTCAACTACTGCTGTTTCTACTGCTGCTTGAACAGCTATATACTTTGGCTCATTCATTGTGTTTCCACTTTCAAACTCTACAAGTTCAGTATCATTTGAATGAAATCTAAAATAGTCATTACTTAATCCTACAGATAGAATTGCTTTTGAAGTAAGGATCTCCAATAAGATTTCTCCTGTACTCACAGAAACTAATCTTATAGAAACGATTACCTTATCTTCACGATATTGCTTGGAAGTGCCGATGCCTAAATTTCTAGCACCTACACCGCCAGTTAGTAAGTTGGTATTGTAATCAATAATACCACCTTCGATAATAAGACCAGCAAACAGTAAAGGTTGCTGACTCTTGTCATCTTCAAAAGTTTGTCTTGTTTGTCTTATGAGTTGTCTCTCTTTTGTTAAGTGGTCTAGCCCTTTTCTTTCTACCACTTT
>Ga0163109_10001794_pt1 | contig 16895 bp, 22 predicted proteins | sample CRUFie1St13metaG_FD_108704 | JGI IMG/M metagenome (GOLD analysis project Ga0163109, IMG submission 108704) | Marine microbial communities from the Costa Rica Dome - CRUD Field 142mm St13 metaG | ecosystem: Environmental > Aquatic > Marine > Oceanic > Photic zone | place: Costa Rica: the Eastern... | reverse complement strand
GCGCGAGAAGAGGCGGCCAAGGCTGAGGCTGAGGCCAAAGCGCAGGAGGAGGCGGCGGCGACTGTAGTTAACAAACACAAACAAACAAGAATTAACAACTCAAAAAAAAAAATGACATCTAAAGCTTTACCCCAGGGGCAGCGCTTGAACCCAAGCATGATCAACACCAAACCCGCTGTTCCCCGCCGGGGGAGGAAGACGGCGAACAATAGGGACAAAAGAATACGAAATCAGGAAGAAATAATAAGGCAACTTAAGAAACAATTAGAAAAAAAAAATAATAGTGACTCTGAGACACAACAGACACAAAGATCACGAACGCTGAACTTTACCCAGGTTGATAATCATGGTCATTACATTGACCCGAATTTACATACTCAAAAGAGCAATTTGAAACCACCATCACCGACGGGGAATACGTCGAGGAATCCGTTTGATAAACCAAGCACAGCTGTTGAGAGAACCCACCCCACCAAATTTGACCCATTTTCAGTTAATAACGGCCCGGCGGAGTGGCACCAGGCTAATGCTGCAGCATTTGTTCCATCTGGTGAACCGGCGGGCGAGGGGGGGCGCAGTTTCTCGAGGTCACAAGGTGTGCATGAAAATCCAGCTGGTTTAGCAAACACCAACATCAGCACCCTACAAAAATTGGAGAGGGAAGAGTTGACAAAACAGTTGAAGAACAGTTCGTACGAGCCGAAGCGAATGAATATTAACGGACAGTATTATACTTTTGACGAGTTCAAAGGTGATTACGGAATTGAAGAAGGGATATATGCATGGAAAGCTGCGGGAAAACGGGGGAACGAAAGACCCAAGTGGTCCGATCCACACGATTCAGAACATAAAAAAAATATGACCGAAGATGATAAGAAGTTATTTAAAATGTATCAGGACGCGAAGACGGCGCGGTACGAGAGACTGACGAAACCCAAAAACACCACCTCTCGCCCTTCCCACAGCGAAACGCGAATGAATATTGACGGTAACTGGTATACGAAAGAAGAATACAAAAATTTTTACAAGGAGCTGAAAGGAGATAACGAGCAGCCGTTGTGGAAAGTCGCATGGGAATTAGCAAAAAATCGTAAAGAAAAACCTGACTGGTACAATAATGACAACAGGAGAAATGAACTCAGTAATAATGAGAAAAATATGCTTAAAGCTCATTATTGAACTTTATAAGAATTTTTCCAAGGCGTCCAAGGCCAATATATAGACGGCACAGGCGCATAAAAAAAATAAAACAATTGATAAACAAAATAAAAAAACAGCTCTTTTTATAATAATAAATAATGGATTATTATAAAATTTTAAATGTATCTAAAAATGCAACGAGCGATGAAATAAAAAGACAATATAAAAAATTGGCATTAAAACACCCCGAAAAAATAACGAAACAATTTAAAATAATATATTCAACAATATTGTATGACAAAAAAGGTCTCAGATAGCGCGCAGCAAAAGCAGCAATGGCAAATTATAGTTGAGAAATGGAAACAACAGGAAAATGGCAAGATGAAAAGTAAAAGAGGTCATGTTTTGGCGTTCGAACAACAAGTAAATCACAAACAATCAACTTACACTCACAAAAGGTGATATATTATTTGAATTATCTTTTTATATAAAATATTGAAAATATATAAGATGTCAGAAAAGACAAGTAAAAAGGCAAGCAAAAGTTCGAGCAAAAAGACAAGTAAAAAGAAATACAACAAATGCAGAAAAAAGTTAAAAACCGAAAAGAAAAAAGCAAAGAAAATAAATGAGAACTATGAAGAATTGTCAAAAAAGTATGCAATATTAGAGGAGAAATACGAATATTTGAAAAAGGTCTGCATGACATACAAAATTGCTCAAGAGGAAACGAAAGCAAAATCCAAGCAGCATTTGAGTCCCAGAGCACGTGATTATTACAATGAATTATTATCAAAAGTCAATCTTGAAAAGCCTGCGCAAAAGTCGCATGAAGAACGGTCTCTTCTTGATAGTAGTTATGACAGCAAGACGTTTGACGAAACTTTCGTGAATTCTTTGCAAACAAAGCTCGCCGCTACGAAAAGTAAAAATGAAAGTTCGACCATGCCAGGTTCTCTTAGTATTGAAAGTTCCATTACGGATAATGATGAAAACACCATATATGCTAGTGGCTATTTGAATAGTAATAATAGTTCTAATAAGACAGAGTCATACATGACAAATCAACATAATTAGCGATAATTAATAAATAAACAGTACACTATATTAAAGTAGTATACAGAACACTAAACTATGAATTACTATGATATTTTGAATGTATCTAAAGATGCATCAGCAGATGAAATAAAAAAGCAATATAAAAAATTGGCATTAAAACACCATCCAGATCGCGGCGGAGACTCAGAAATGTTCAAGAAAGTGTCAGAAGCGTATCAAATACTTTCAGACCCTGAAAAAAAGAGTGAATACGACAACCCCAACCCCTTTTCTCACCAAATGCCTCGTGGAACACATTTTTATCAGACTCGTGCAGATTTTGTAGAACCTAATATTATTTTTCAACACTTTTTCAACAACAGAGATTTTTTCCAACAACCACAACCACAAATGCGAAAACCGCAAACAAGAAACACCACAACTTTTAATATAAGAACGGGGTCTATGGGAAATATGGGTGCAAACGTGTTTCAAAAAAGTGTGTCAACGCAAATTCGTGGAAATACAAAAATTGAGACAACAACTGAAATTAAGAACGGAGTCAAAACACAAACCGTCAAACGAACTAACATGGAAACAGGAGAAGCTACTACCGATATTAAACAGATTGATTCTTGAAATAAAAGACAAATATAATAATATTAAAAAATTGAAAAAATGATTTAACATTATTATATATAAGCGATCTGCCATTAATTATGTCATCAGACAACACAATCTTGATTCTTCGTTTACGTCGTAAAAAGAAATATATATGGCTTGTTATAAATGTGAAAAGTCATGAATGTTTTGCAAATGCAGAGTGGACGCGTTGGTGGATTTATCGACACTGTCCTCAACAGTATACGACAAGCAAAAGGTTGGCCTATCACATTTCTCGGAAAATAAACGAAACCCAACAAACAGAATATGGAATAATTCAGTTTAACAGTAGGGCAAATATTGACGACTTTGAATTAAAAAATGGAGAACTCGTTTGTGGAGAATCGGTGGTGATAGAGCCAGCCAATAATTATGCAGATATGGAAACGGAGGATTCTGATTGGATAATAATTGGAGAATAAATGACAAAAAAAACAAAGAATGGATCGAGATTTGAAAATACAAAAATATTTTTTTTACTTTTTTCAAAATTTACAGGATTGTTTTTTCCCTGCTCCCCCCCCCTCATCATGTTTTTTTCGAGTCAACCTTTATTCCATGTTTTTTATAATTATGCTAACAAAAAGAATAAAAAAACATGGATGATCTCTTATCTTGTATCATAATATATTTTTGTATCCATGTTTTTTTTCACAAAAAAACATGGAAAAACATGGAAAAAACATGGAAATTAGTTTAAAGAAATATTATATTTTAATGTTATATAGTAAAAAATGAAAAAATATAACTGTTTATCGTGCGATTATCATACAAACTTTAAGGGGGATTATACAAGACATTTGAAAACAAAGAAGCACGAAAAGTCAACCAAAAGTCAACATTTAGTCAACCAAAAGTCAACATTTAGTCAACCAAAAGTCAACCTTTTAGAAGAAACGAATAATACACCCCTTTTTAAGTGTAAATATTGTGATAAAAATTTCAAGTTCAAGCAGTCAATGTATAAGCACATCAAATACACTTGTAAAAAAAATAAGGACGAAGACTTCCAAGAACTTGCTCGCCTGTTGAATGAGAAAGAGAAACAACTCGCATTGAAAGAAAGCAAAATGGAAATTGAAATGAAAAGAATGCAGAAACAAATTGACAAGTTAACAAATAAACTTCAAATACAAAATATAAATCAAGGTATTGTCCAAAACGGCAACAATGTGATAAATATTCAGCTATTGAATCATCAGGACACTGATTACAGCCATCTTACACCGAAGGATTATATTAACTGTATTCAAGACTGTAACAAGTGTGTCAAGACACTCATAGAGAAAGTCCATTTCAACGCTAATAAACCGGAAAATATGAATATTTATTTGTCGAATATCAAAGGCAAATATCTGATGATTTATAAAGACAATACGTGGCAGATACAAGACAAGAAAACGCAGGTAGATGACCTATATGATAACAACGAGTTTGTCTTGGAAGCATGGTATGATGAATATAAACAGAAATATCCGAGTATTATTAAATCGTTTCAGAGATATTTACAAAACCGTGATGGGGATGAAGTGCTGAATAATATCAAAGAAGAAATACTTGTGATGTTATACAATAAGCGTAAGATGATTGCGATTGAGGGATCGTGAAGATTAAATTTAAAGACTGGTTGTCAGAATATAAAATATATATGTAGATTATATGAAATTTTTTTCTTGGATTGTTTCATTTGTCTTTTTTTGCCCAGTTCAAACCAATTCATTTTATCTGTCAAGAGCAAGTTTTCTTAGAAACGCAGGATACTCTGCCTTGAGTTCTGGAACAAACACATTCAATTGGATGAATCTCAACAATGGACCAGAAGAAGAACAATCCACTTTATCTCATTCCCCCAAGGAAACCACAGATAAAGATGCATTATATCCGCTTGACATAAACTTTTACAGTCCTATTACGGTTGAATCATGCATGACTCTTACAAACTATCTTAAACAATTGGATGTGAAATCAAAACAACTTCAAATTCAATATGGAGAGACTTTTCCGATACATTTACATATACAAAGCGGTGGTGGTATATTAATGCCCACATTTTATGTTTGCGACGTTATCAAAAGTCTTGATACACCAGTACATGTTTATATAGATGGTTATGTTGCTTCGGCTGCGTCACTAATCGCCGTCTCTGGCGCAAAGAGATATATGACTGAACATTCCTTTATGTTGATCCATCAATTACAATCACAATCGTCTGGACGATTGGATGAAATGAAAGATGAAATGTCAAATTTGGATTTTTTTATGAAAAACGTAGATGACGTATATATGAAAAATTCAAACATCACAAAACCAATCTTAGATAAATTACTTTCAAACGAACTATGGATTGATGCAGAAACGTGTTTGAAATATAACCTAATAGATGAAATTATACAATGAATTCATTTTCATCGAAAACTTTGTCTTTAATAAATTTATGCGTATGACCAAGAAGATAATTAGATTGGTCAACAAGATAATTAGATGACGATTTTTTTTTGTGAACCTTAACTGTAGCTTCATCGTCATCTTTGTCTTCGTCTTCACTTTCATCATCGCTTTCATCGTCGGTTGTTATTGTTTTCTTCTTCTTCTTTTTTTCTGTTTTTATTAAGATTTCGGTTTTTTTCATAAACTTATACGCTTTATCAAATGTATAGTGTGTAATTAATGTACTTAACGTGACAACAATAATAATCAATTGGCTGCCTCTAAATCCTACTAATGGTTTGATGCTCAATTGCAAAATCACAAAAATTGCAATAAAATACAGAAATTTTAATAGAAGTTTTACAAGTTCCATTTATAAAATGTCATTATATTTTTTATTATGATATTTTAATATACTTTAATTATCAAGTACTTGGAAACGTTCATACAAAAATGTTTGAACTGTATGACCAGAAATAAATACCAACAAAACACTTGGAAAATAAATCCAGAATATTGTATCCTGTATTTTTTGTCGTTTCTTTAGCTAAATAAAAAATTCCATAAAATGCCCACAAAATAAAAAATGCACCATAAAGCATCTGGTTGTTGACATTATTTCCATTTTTTGTATTTAATAAATATTTATAGTAGATGAATCCATATAAAAGTCCAAAAAAGACAAAACCAATAATATTTGCAGTTAGTTTGTTTAATTTGTCTTTTTCTCCTAAATACCCAGAGCCAAGCATTCCGTAATTCATTAATAATATAAGTGCGTAGTCAGTAAATTTTACCCCCTTTTGTCCAGAGTTGTATTGGAATGCCAATATTAATACGAGTAACATAATGGGGGTTGTAATAGACCAGTCTACGTAACGCATGTCATTTATCTTGTTTTCAAGTTCATCCAGATCCTTGCTGTCTTTGTCTTTTTTTTCACTTAAAATTTGGTTTTTGTATGGTTCCAATGTAGTAATAAACTTTCCGTAGAAGTAAGCAGCTACAATAGAAATACAGGTTTCCAAATTTAAGATGTGTCTCATGGGAACAATATCGGTGCGAAGAGCCTCAATAAAAGTGATTGTTCCAGTTGTGACAAGAAATGAACACGTAATAAAAAACGAAAGATAGGTTAAATAATCCATAGTTGTTGTAATGTTATTACATTATACATAGAAAAAGAATAAAAAGACAAATAAGTTATAAATAATACACCTTTAAGTTACAAACATCGCACGAATAAAATGGTTAAACTTAAAATGATGAATCGGGTAAACAAAGAGATTGAGTTGTTAGAAAATTACTACGGAAAAGACAATGTTGAAGTGCGTACAGTTTTTGAAAACGAACTGCACGAATTTGCAATTAATATTTACAAGAACAAATTTTTATTTTGTAATGTAAAAGTAATTTTATATTACGATTATCCATTTAAAGATCCCGCATTTTGTCTTTATCATTACGATAAATCGGATAATATAATTCACACAATAAAATATTATGATTTTTTTGCAGACGCTGGTTCATTTTATTACACAAAAAAAAACGTGTCATTAGACGGATATCTTTGTCCTTGTTGTTACAATGCAATATGTAATCGCCAACTAAACGAAAGTTTATTAGAGTTATCAAAAGACATACAAAAATTTGGCATTCAATTCAGGCAATTACGAGAAAAATATTTTCTTAAAAAATATATTCAATTAATAAATAATTTAAATGATGATATATTAAATATTATATTAGTTTATATTTGAATGTCGTATTGTGAGTATATTGAAAAAGTTTTATACAAGGTTGCTTCTTTCAGTAAAAGAGTATTGGAGTTTCATCTCACATTTGGTCTCGCAGTCGCCAAACAATATGTAGAACAAATTACTGATGAATTTAAAATCAAAGAGAAAGAGTGAAAAAAATAAATATTTGGTAAATGTATAAAAGAATGGCTGGAAAGAAAAAAACAAAGACAAAGACAAAGAGACCCATGTCGGAATGGAATAAGTTTGTAATGAAAGTAAAAGAGAATAATCCGGAGAAAAAGTTCGGCGAGGTTTTAAAAATGGCCGGAAAGATGAAACGCCAGGGCGTCCAGATGGCAGAATATATCAATAACAAAACTATGAAGGCTGCCAAGAAAATCAGAAACTCGACAACAGCGGTTGTTAAGAAGGTGCATAAAACTGGCAAAAAGATGGCCAAGAAAACGAAACGTAAAAGTAAAACGTCAAAGAAACGTTAAATTAACATTTATTACTTTATTAGTCTATTTTGCAATATTGAATAAAGTAATATTTTATTAGAAATAGTGCATATTTATTAATAAATATACAAATTTTGCGATATTTTTATGTTTATCTTCAGTGAGTGTGTCAACAAGAAGGTTAAAGTTAATTCCTCCATGAACCTCTTCTGAAATACTAATATCATTTCCAATATTTTGTTCTAAATATTCCCAAAAGGCGGCGTCTTCAGAAAAGTCCGGGTTTGCTAAATTATAAATACATTGAAAGCCATAAAATAAAAATGTCCGAAGCAACGGTTTTTTATCTGCCGGAGGATTAAAATCTATTTTTATGTTTTTTGTTTCACGACCTTTAGAAGTTATTTCTTTTGGAATATACTGTTCTAAACATTTAAATAAAACGAATTCCATAAGCGAATCAATGTATTCTTCTGATATCTTTTTTGCTGCGTCATCATTTATCTGTCCATCACGGTTGGTATCTGTTATGACAGCACTTGGATCAATATGACCGTCTTCGTTGACGACAAGAAGCAATTTATAGACAGGCGTTGGATTGGTAGCTGGACCGTAAAGACTATTAAAAGCCTCTTTATTTTCTGGAGCCATTACTCCAGCAAATCCCCTTTCTCCCGTTTCCTTTCTTCCGGATCTGTCCCAATAAGATTTAATAAAATCTTGATATATTTTAAGTTTATTTTTTTGACCTTCTATATATTCTTTAATATTGTTGGATAATTGGATTAACCGGCTTGAACCGCCATTAACACCACCTGGTTTCTCCAGTTCATCAACTTTTGTTGAAAATTCACTTAAAATTTCGTTTTTTTGCTCAAGGAAATATGCAACTAAACATCTATCTAACAAAGTTATTATTGTATTATCCTTTATATTTATGTTTCCAAAACCAATATCCTTTAAATCTCTAAGCATATTTTTTCTTGAAGATTTGTCCTCATCATCATCCATATAAGAATAATTTTCTCTGAAATTTTTTATATGTTCTGTCAATGTGCGCTGCTTTGCCTCTCCCTCACTCTTTCCCTCCCATCGCTTCCCTTTAATAAGAAAATTTTGGTTAATAAGTTGGTTACGAAGTGCCTCATAATTGTTTTCGTCGTTTGCATCCATTGATGCACCCCCCGATTGCCTTCCACTTTCCACCGCTCTCGACCTCGTCTGCATTGTGGAGGTTACTGCCGGCGACACATAGCTAGAGAGGTCTTTTAGGAATATCTTCTGTCGTTGTTTTATTTCGTTAAGTTTGTTTTGAATTAATACAAGATATTCTTCTAAAAGAGCTATATATTTATCTTGTGTTGTCTCTTGTGGTTCAGACCCTCCGCGGTGTTCTGTAGGCCCGGATTCTAGGTCTACAGACCTGGTATTATCCTCATTGTTAGAAATGAATGGAGTTTTCATAGTCTTTATTAGTGAATATAGTTCTTTACCTTTTTGTATTAGTCCTGTTACATTATCATCGTCTTCACCGAATAAAACACGCAAAGAATTTTCATCATAGTGACATAAAGCACATAAAATAAGTTTTAATCTTTCTTTGAAATTAAAAACATTTGGAATAATAGAATCGGGACCATCTTCAATTTTACTTAAATCTGATAAAAGATTCTCGTAGATATTTTTTGATTCTCCTTGAATATTGTATATCTCTTTTTCTAATTTCAAAAATTCTATTATTTTATATTGGTCTAACTCTTGTTTTTCATCTTCATCTTCAGCTTGTTTTTCATCTTCACCTTCTTCTTCTTCTTCTTCGGTGTCATCAGTACGTATTCTTTGATTTTCGCGCGTGATTTGAATTTCGTCGTGTTTTATTTTATAAAGATTGTTATAATGAATTTCCCAAAATGATTTATCATCAATTGTATTGATTAAAGAGTTAAGTAAATAATGTGCCTCAAGAGATTTATTAAATATTTTGTCTTCAGCTCCTCTCATTATATTATATAAATACTTTCTAATATATTTATATAATTATATGTTTTTATTGTTACATTACTTCGTGTAATGTTAATCCATCGACGAAAATCGTTCTAATGTAGTTTTAAGCATTTTTTCTAATTTTAAGTCAAATTTTAAATCTAAATCGTGTGATTCAGAATGTTGTATATTTAAAAATTTTTTATATACATAGCTGAGACTATGAACTATGAATAACAAAAGTATAATTGTAACAGCACTTTTCATAACATTGAGTTTGTTCATTATAATATTTACATATAATAATATTTGATTATATTATAGTATTTATATGGCAAAACAATCAAAGTTAACTGGAAAGTGTCCGCCTGGAACTTTTTGTATAGAAAGTTTTACAATGTTATTTATTATTGTTTTAACCGGAATTTTATTATATTTAATATATCAACATTGCAATATTTCACAAACAAATTCACAAACATTATCAACCCCACAATATTCATTTTTACATCATCATAATAATTTGTCTCCACACGTGCATCATAATAATTTGTCTCCACTTGTGCATCATGTAAACCCTCAAAGTAGTTATGATATGATAAGACCTATTGCGGACCCAAGAATATCATACAACCAAACCCCTGACGATACTTTAATGAATCCATATAGTCCTCCAGTACAATACAATCAACCACACAATTATCGCCAAATCGGATATTTAAAAAACGAAAATCAGTCTACCAAAATGTTTCCAATCTTTGCTAAACCAATACATACGCGTAGAGATAAATGGTATTACTATACCATTTATGATAATATTAAATTACCAATCTACAGCAATGGGCGAAAATGTAGCACCGAACATGGGTGCGATTCTCTAATGAACGGAGATCAGATTTTTCTTGAAAATATGAATGAGCCGTATAATGTATATTTATATGACAATCACACATTATCATATGACCCATCAATATAACAATCTCCAGACTCGTCTATCATTAAAATTGATTTAAATATATAAGAGATGTTAAATATATAAAAATCAAAATGGAGCAAGAAAAACCTTTGGAAGAATTGATAAACCTTTATATTGAAAATTTAAATGTTTACGAAAGAGTTGCATACGAAATTGCAAAAAAAAACTTGGAAAGTAGTTTCGATATAGAGAAAAGCATTGGATTTCTTTCTTTTGTAAAAGAAAATAATTATACTATATTACCGCCAAATAAACTCTAATTGTTACAAATATTTATTTTACACATTTTGATACATAATCTTCATAACTTGTCTCTTTTGCTTTACTTTTATTATTTGAAAATAGTTTTTCATATTCGTCTAATGTTCCTTTATATATAAACTTGTTTGTTTTCAATTGAGGCGCCACCTTATTTTTGTTTTTATTTTTCTTACTTTTTTTGTTGTAGAATATATTAATATATCCATTTGATTCATCTTCGCATTCATCATCCTCTTTATCCGTTTCTGTAGAAACGGTCGTAAAAGAAATATCAGCGTCATTTATTGCCTCTCCTTTCATGTAATTTATTTCCTCTTCGTCTTGAAATAATTGAATACATTTCTTTGAGATTGTGTATGAACGACATACAGAATTCAAAATTTTATAGGAAACGTCGCTCTTACAATAATAATGGAAACTGTCCGAATCATCATCGTAAAAAAAGATGAGTTGGTTGTTATATGAATACGGAAGTTCATATATTTCATGATTGCTTACATCTTTTAATTCAATTACAAATTCATCAGACTTATTTGTAAAATAGTTCTCAGTTTTGTTCTTATAAATGTCAATAAACAAATCATAATCGTTGTTTATAAAATTTGCTAGTTTCTCTTGTTCGGTTTCAATAATTTCATCTTCATCAGTTTCTATATTTTTTTTATAAACAAAATAAGAGATTAAAACCGACGATATAGAAATGCCGGCTATTATGATTGCTCCACCATAAAAAACTCTTGCGACAATTGGTATAATATATTTCATATGCGTAGCCGAATAAACCCCCACCAACGACCAACCACCGCAACATGCAATCTTCTCGCAATTTGATCTACGAAAAATAATTCGATTCAATGTTTTCAATATTTCAAATGATTTTGTGGTTCTATCTTCATCCTTTTTAGCTACACTAAATAAAAACATTATATATTACAAGATAAATAATATTCTTTATTTAAGTATATTATTTATTTTTATTTTGCACAAGATTTAACACTCCCTCTAAGCGTATTTTTCAAACTGGACATATCCAATGATGTCAAAGTTCCGATAATAATTGTGAGAATAATAATGATGACAAATACATTTGTGGTCTTATATATCAAATCTAATTTTCCCTGAAGCTCTTCTTGATCATTAATGGTACTTTGATAATAACTTTTGAATTTATCCAACACAATTAAAATAAAAATAATTATAATAATAAATGTAATATATATTTTGTTACTGTGTAGAAGTAAAAAGACAAGCGAATAGATAATACAAGAATACAACAAACTGATAAGCGGGTTTGATTTAATTTCAGAATTATCAGAATTTATATCTACAAGTAAAAACAAAAATAACAGGCTGACCGCGTGTTTTGTGAGATTATTTTTTATTATTTTATGTAAGTTACAACCAAATATATTATTGAATAAATTTTGCGATAAACCAATTATAAATATAAAAAATAGAATCACATATTTTATTTTATTTGTATTATCGTTTTTTATTAAATTTACCATTTTATCTAATGTGGCTACCATTAGTAAATTATATATAATAAAATGAGATATTAAATCTGATTTTTAATAACACGTCCGTTTTCCATAAAAACCTTTTTGAACCCCATTGATACGTCATCATGGCTTATAACAATAATTGTTTTTTGTGTTCCAATTTCTTCAATAATATTGTATATTCTCTGCTTATTTATTTTGTCCAGTGAAGATGTTGGCTCATCCATAATTATGACTGATGAATTTCTCAACATTGCACGAATGATCCATACCATTTGTCTTTGTCCGCCTGATAATCTTGCACCACCAATTCCAATTGATTCATCCATTTTTTCGCGAAATGTTGACTTTGTAATTTCGTCTAATTTCATGAAGTCCATAATGTGTCCTATTTTGGCAAGTGTTTTTTTTTTATCATTATTCTCTAATCCGTAAGTAATGTTTTCGTACAATGTTCTGTTTAATAATTTAGGTCTTTGAGGAATATAAAATATTTTTGAATATAACTCTTCTTTTGATATATTATCAATATTCACACCACCAACAGTTACTGTTCCTGAAGTAGGAACAGTCAGTTTCAAGAGCGTTCTGATCAAAGTTGATTTTCCACTGCCAATGTGTCCAGTTAATGCAATATTTTCATTTTGCCTTATTACTAGATTTACGTTTTTCAATGCAGTATGTTCAATACCATCTTGACTGTATGTATGATTAATGTTTTTAAATATAATGTCGCCATCAATCATTTTTTGGTCTTCGTATAAATTTCGTTTTTTCTTAAAAATAGTATTATTGAAAAACCTTTCCATGTCTTCAACTTGACTTGTCATATCTACTAACATTCTTACCGAATATGCGGCATCACTAAATAATGTTAAAACACTATAAGTTATTATGAACGATGATATGAAATGCTCCTTGCCAATATTTTTATTCAAATATTCCTTATATAATACATAGTTCAAAAAACCAAATGAAAAAATATTGAAAAAAGAAAAAATAACACGCATAATAAAGTTAATGTTTAATACTCTATCGAATGTTTTAGTGAATGAAACAAATATTTCACTCAATTTAGATTTTTCATATTCTTCGCTTTTACAGACAATTATTGATATTAAATTCTCCAATACATCTTGAAGATGTTGATAAATCTGATCTTGTTCTCGTTCGCGCTTCATTTCAATATTCATTGTCATTTTATAAGTGATGAACTGCAATAAAATTACACCAAATCCACATAAAAGGAATGCCAATAAAGTTGGGGGGGAAACTTGGTAGTAATGGAATGCACACGTAACAAAGACGATAAGTTGAGAAAAAACAACACTTTTCAAAAGGTCTAAATATCGGTAAAGCATAGTCGGCACTTTTGAGACTTTTGCTAATATTTCGCCCACTTTCATATTTTCAAAGTCTTCGTTATCATTTTTCAGTAAACTAGAAAATATCCTATTCATAGAAAACTCTGAAAATTTTGGAATAAGATGCCCTTGCACTTTTTGGTATATTGCATGAATTATTTGAACCGCTGCATAAATAATAAGAAGAATTTTAGCACTTTCCACAAATTTTTTTTTATCTGAACCATCTTGTAGATTAGATAATACTTTACCATAATATTTAGGCAATACAACCTTTTGTAGAGGATATACAAGTAACAACATTGTACACGTAAAAAAAATACCCTTATTTTGCAACAAATATTCATAAAAATAACGATTAATATCCAATTTTTCAATGCTCATTATAGAGTATTTTATGAATAACTAATATAGTTCTATATATTAATATTATGCTAAATTTAGAAGATGCCGTTTTTTCTATAAATTTACACGAACAAGCACCTTTACCATTAATTCGAATCGGAGGCATTGTAAATACGTTAAAGAATGAAATACTAACGGGGATGGACCGAACCTTTACAGGTGGGGCCACTCCCGCTAATGAGGGGAACGAAGATAATTTTGTGGAAAAATATCTCAACCCTCATTTAAAAAAAGTCGCACAACAATATTGTAATAACCCAAACAATTCTGGCAATTGTAAGGATAACGACATTGAAAAGGCAATTTTATATTTTTATACTAAATCAAAAGAAGATAAAGAACTAATTCAAACCAATGTAAAACGCCTCACCCAACTAGAACAGGAACACGTAGTCTGAGATCAGGCGGGTGTAAGAAGTAGTAATAATTTAATTAATTTTAATGAATGGCCCCCTTAGGGAACTTGATCAGTCCCTTCCCACCCATCAGGTAATGAGTGAGTGGCAAGATCTGCTTCGGTAATCTGTCCAAATATAACCCCGTTCTCTTCAACATCCCCAGCCAGCAACTCCTCAATAATATCTGCTAGCAATTCACTATTAAAAACTCCGTCACCAGGAGGCCCGTATCGGGCCATATAAAGAGAATACCAGGTTTTAATCATAAGATTTTCAGTATTTACTGTAGCATCTGCAGTAAAAATAGAAGCCGATTTGTTTTCTTTTTCTATATATGCAATTAAATTCTGTCTATTTAATAGAATAGTTTTATATTGTTCCAGCTCGGCATTTCTGGCATTTAAATTACTAATCTTTATATATTCTGTCATTGCTTGCTTGATAGTATCTATAACACGATTTGTAATAAACCTATAGTTATCTACCAATCCTTCTTCGTATTCAAGTCCCTTGAACGCTGTTGGATTTGATTCATTCATGAAAAAGAAATCATCATTATTTACCAAACGAGTAAGAGTCAAAATATTGGGCGTAGAGTTCATGAAAGTTTCAAATTGACCTTCGCCATAGTATCCCATTGGAGCTCTGAATTCATATAAAATACTCTCGTATAAGAGTTTCAATCTATAATAATCGGTTATTATAGATCTATCACTGGCACCTGTCGGCAACGAGAGATGATTCGCAATGTTTCGCTGCCCCCCCGCCGATGCCGATGCGGCTACCCTTCCAGCACTCATTATTAATATATAGGTAGAACAAATTATGCTACTTATATATTAATTTAATTAACATTAATCTATATTCAAAACTACCTTGTAGGTACGGGGTCCGTCCATTATAGTGTTCACATCGCGACCATCGTCAAGCTTCCCACTGGTAACATTTATTTTTATGTGGAATACAATAGATTCTGTTTGGGTAATCCCGCTAGCGTTGACACGTGATTCACCGATTCCAAAAGTGAATTCACCAGAGACATCGGACGAATCCGACACGTCCCGCAGAAGAGAATATAAAATCGGGAAATGTCTTGCGCCGCTGGCATCAACATGCTCCTTCAAAGAACCGCTGGCATCATCAGTAGCCTTCTTATGTTCGTTTTTAAACTTAAGTTTAGCAAGTTGTAGCAAGATATTGTTCGTATCTGTGTCGGGGTGTGTAAAGGCACTTACGTCCATAGCCTTCCACTGCGACTCAAGGGAAGCGATTGCAGCGAATATCTCATCCGAGACATCGTTAACTTGTTCCATCTCATTCGAAATAATGCCACAAACAGAATAACTTCCCGTAACCTTTTGAGATATGTGACGAACAAAATCTTTACTTAAGAGTTTACTACTAACATTACGAGCTGCGTATGCACCATAATCAATACGTTCATTTACCAATGAGTCAAATGCGCCGTCAATATTGTTAATATACGAATTAACCTTGTATTTTATATCATCATTTGCATCATAATTGTTCAAATTATTACCATCTAATTTAATTTCAAAGAGGCCACTGAGATCATTGTACATGGTAACGTTTATCTCTATGACCGCATGGTATATACCGAGATCAGAAACATCCGACGTCATTATTAATATATAATTAGAAGTAATTATGCTACTTATATATTAATTTAATTAGTATTAGTCTTAACCTAAATTAACAACCACCTTGTATATGCGGGAATCGGGTATAATGCTGGTTAAATCTCTGTTATCCGGAAGGGTACCACCGGTGACCCCCACATTAATGTGGAATACGAGAGATTCTGTCTGCGAGGCACCATCCTCGTTGAGGCGAGTTTCGCCGAAACCAAAAGTACACTCGGCCGAGACATCCGTGAACTGTTGAGCGTCCTCCAGAAGTTTATTCAAAATTGGGTACACTTGGTCGCTGCCATCCACGTACTCGTATAAACTTGACGATCCGGCTGACGCCATCTCAGAGACAGCTCTGTCTAACTCTCTCTTGAACTTGTTGGCAGCAAGATCAACCAAAATATTGCCCTGGCCGACGCTAACATATTCGTTCTCGGATAGGTCCTTCCACGCTTGCTCAAGAGTCGCCACCGCCGCTGTAATCGCAGTCTGCACGCTCGTGTCCAAGCCATTCTCATTCGCGAAAATATCAGCACTGGCATAACCGCCCGTAATTTTGTAAGCCATGTGACGAACAAAATCTTTGCTAAAGTTAGAATCGGTCGCCGCGTAAGCTCCCATGTCCACAGATTCGGAATGCAAGGTGCCAAACATACCATCGATGGTGTTGGTGTCCGAGTGAACTTTGAAAAGAAGATCGCTATCATCGCCATCTTCTAAATCGTTGCCATCCACTTTCATTGTGAAGAGACCATCAGAGAGGTCATTCATCGTAGCAGACATCTCTATAACAGCGTGGTAGTCACCGAGACCAGAAACGTCCGTAACGGTTTCGTATAATACGTTAACTGATACATCCGCGTCTGCGGCAGTAATCTCGTAG
>Ga0163109_10001793_pt1 | contig 16897 bp, 23 predicted proteins | sample CRUFie1St13metaG_FD_108704 | JGI IMG/M metagenome (GOLD analysis project Ga0163109, IMG submission 108704) | Marine microbial communities from the Costa Rica Dome - CRUD Field 142mm St13 metaG | ecosystem: Environmental > Aquatic > Marine > Oceanic > Photic zone | place: Costa Rica: the Eastern... | reverse complement strand
TTAGAGCAAATTGCAGGTGACGTCCAACGTACGATTGCCACATCAGATCCCTTAAAAGGGGATGAATACTTCCGTGAAATCTACCTGCGTGAAGTAGATCGTCTAGCAGAAACATTATATGTACCTAACTACCGCAGACCCGACGTACGTCGTTATCTCTTTGAGCGTGCTGGCGCTGAATTCATTATGGCCGTACCTGGCCCTGCTGATACTGCAGTAGGAGATCGCATGATGTTTGCTTACCACTGGCGATAATTGTAGAATAGATTTAGAAAATACTTGAGTAATTATGGCAACTCAAAAGATTACGATGGGACGAGGTAGAGATACTGAATACCTGTCAAAACTTAGGGCAGCACAAGCACAAGCTGATGCTGATAATAGTTTTATGTGGGGCATGCAGACTGTTTACACTCAAGGAACAGGCCAAGCAAGTAAGACAGCTCGCAATCCATTGTATGGAAACAGCAATCTTACAACTGGAGACATGGTTGATGGTGCTACTGGCATCTTCAAACCTCGGTATGACGATGCAGGAAATCAGGTAATTGGCGATCCACTAAATACGAGTGGCTTCTTAGACGGGCAGACATCAATGACAATTCGCCCTCAAACAGATCCTGAAGTATCAGGAATGCAGGCAGCCGAGCGTATGGCATTGATTGCTCAAGGCAGCCAATACCCTGGCTTAAACGACCGTTCACAAACAATGGGGTTCTGATATGAATAAAGAGAAGCTGGCACGTCGTAAAGCAGCTGGAGATGACCCCACTGCTATATCAAAATCGAATAGTACATTTGCTGGAAGTATTTCTCCTCAGCTAATGCCTGGCATGCCACAAGGTCCAGGCAACATGATGGGTGACCCAAGGAACGTTTCCTCTATGTACGGAGGAGAATCTCCTAGGTCTGCATTTGATCCTAATAACAAACAATCTCCATATGGAGACGGTGTTTTTGGAAGTGAAGTTCAGAACCAAAAACTGACAGGCAATATTGAAATTGTTGGTAGTAGCAAATTCAATCAGAACCAAGTTAAGGGTCCAGATACAGGATTGAACAACATTCCATTAGGAATGGTTAGCAGCCCTGTAGATGAAAATGCACGGATGATGGAGCCATTCTATTTGGCACAAGCAGCAGCTTCACGTGCAGAACAACTCTACGGAAAAGGTGAAATGCCTTCTTATCAAGTAGGACCTTTAGGTATGATGGGAACACCGGTAGAAGTTGGGCGACCTAATAGAGGTCAATACCCTGGAACATTGACTCAGCAGTCCGCAAATTATCTAGGACTTACAGGAACACCAGATGTTCAAGCTGGCATGGATACCAAAACTGGCGGTCGTAACAAAGACAAAGGAGTAGCATAATGGCATCAACATCCACAAACAAACAGCCAATGCTGATTGACCGCGTACTTCACGTGGTCGCGGACTTAAAAAACCGTACCGTTAGCAGTACAGCTGGTATCGAGATTGGTGGAACTAACGACGCACTTCTGCTTGTTGATGCAACAACGAGCGATGGCTGCATCATTGAAGAAGTTTATTCATACAGTCGTGGTACTGATTACACGATCAACTTGTACCTAAGTTCAGCAGCTGACTATCTAAGACCTACGCAAGGTATCTACATTGGAACCTTTGATTGCACTGCTACGAACCTTGCGAGAGCGACATGGGATAATGCACCAAAAGTCCTTGCTCCAGTTCCTGGTGCAAATACAAGTTCAGGACTACAGCAGTTCCAAGCCCTATATATCCCTAAAGGTAAAGCACTGTGGGCTGCAGTTGTCGCAAGTAATGCTACGGATGCTGCCGACGCCGCTCCTCTCATCGGGGTACAGGGCGGCCTGTTCTAATGGCTAAAAAGCAAAACGGCTTTGGTAAAGCAGAGTCCTTTGCTTTTAAAGACTTTGGTCGTATTGATAAAGGCAAAGCAAAAGGCGCAGCTGGTTCATATCCGTCTAACAGACGATTCGGATCATCGGTACAGAGGTCTGTTATCGAAAAATATGATTTAGACAGTGATTGGACTAAGTGGCGGAAAGGCTTTGAATATGCAAACAAGGCTGCTTGGTACAGGATTGAAACATACAACGATGTATCTGAGGACTATGAGGTATCAGAAATTCGTTCAAAACTGTATCAGGGCACTGCTTATGAAATTGACGTAGTCTTTGATGGCTATAAATTCGCAACACAAGGAAGTGACAGTAATAATCACTATGTAATGAAGCGCACGGTTGAGACAGACGTGGATCTTGGAACAGTTACGTCAGTGCAAAATGACCCATTGAGCTATCCGAAGAACAAAGCAAACCGTGAAATATGGGTAACAGGAACGGGTACAGCACAAAGTCGTCTACTTCTTGAGATGATTGGTGACCGAATAACAGATGGCACAACAGAAGCATCTTTAAATTATGTCCTGAATTCAGAGCAGAAGCCTGCTATTTACATAGGCAAATCATCTGAAAATTTGACAAGTATTAAAGTCACTGTACCCCTGAATACTATTTCCGGTTTGGACACAACAATCCAAAACAACTATAACCTTCTGGTAGGTGATGTTATATATGTGCCTGAGTTTTACATTGAAAAAGCACTGAGCTTGGTAGATCAAGCTGAATTCGTTGATGACACTGAATTTTTCAGAGTTAACGTGGAGGATTACATTCCGCCTACAAGCATTGAAGTGCTTGATGCATCAGGTACATTGCCGCCTACCTTGTATGACATTTCAACCCTTCCAAAGGTGTTTACCAGCAACAGTGCTGAACTTACTGTGGAAGGAACATTCGTATATAAAAAGGAGCTGTACCAGCGCTTTTGGGGTTCTCAGTATTTAACAGCAGAAGTAGTTGAAGAGCAGATTAATACCGTCAATTATTCAATCATGCCGTTTAAGATACTGGGCGTAGAAGTAATTAATAATAATCTTGTAATGACCTCAGTTCCTTCAGTTACAGAGTTCAAACTGATATCGGAACCAGACGGTGGTACGACATTGATTTTTACTGACTACAGCTTCACAAAACGAACGGTCGATTCATACGATAATGTTTACTATCACGATGACAAGATAGGGCAAAGTCAATGGGATCGGATTGACACTGACGTAGATCCATGGATGGATGAAGTCTTTACATCTGGAAGCGCACTAAAACCAGCCGTAATCTATGCGTGCAGTTGTCCCAATCATTCGCAGGCAATTCTTTCGGCTCCGCAAGAAACACAAGATGAAGGCACACGTAAGATCAACAGACAAAGGCGCTATCCGCTGCCAACAGTACTAAGTGCACAAGACTATGATGCACTTGGTTTGAATGGAGTTGCTGGTAAAGCTGAATCGTGGGAAAGCAGGGAACACCGGATGAGTTTCAAGATGTGCAAACACACGATTGCATCGATGTTTATTGAACGAATTAAGATCCAAGAACCAAACAGCTATCCATCGATTGAGTCAAGGCTAAAGTTTGAAGATAAACTCAAAAAAGATATTGATGCGATTGCAAATAAGTTTAATGCATCTTATAAGCGTGGCGGAATTACAGCACTAGAAGTTGTATTCGCATTAGCCCAAGGCCTTAACCTGAGTGATACGGAAACAGCTTACGTACTGTTTAACAATAACTTCTAAAGATACAATAAATAGTAGGAATATTGTGCCCTGTTGTGAGATCAGGCATATGGAAAAACGCTTATTACTTCGAATGCTTGCTGGAATTTTTACATTTCAAGCGGTGTTATTTAGTGCAGGATTTGCGGCATGCTGGTTGAACGGCGGAATAAAGGTATGCCCGGATCTTGGGCAAAGATATGAGAATACATTCAATGTAATGATTACATCAACAATTGCACTATTGACAGGTACACAGTTAAAGAGATAGAGACCTGCTTGTCAATCTAGCTCAAGACACGTAGTGTTTAGATTACGTTAGCCTTGGAAGGAAATAAGAAGAGGAGATGATGATGCTTAAGCCAGGTGATTTTGACCTACCATTAGAAAAAGAGCTGCGACTTCGGGTAATAAAGAAAGAAATCGAAGAATGCAGTAGTGTTGATGCCTTGCGTGAAAACCTCATTAGCTGTGCTGAATCATTAATGAAGTATCAGCATGTTTGCGCAAAGCTTGCGGAAGAGAATCTCAAGGGATTTATGAATGGCTTTATGGAAACGTTGGGCATTGATATAACCGAAGAGGCTTAAACATTATTGGTTGAATTCTTAAAGACCTAATTGGATAAAATAGCAAGAGGATTATTATTCTTGTTATAGGTTTTTACCCATGAAAATTCAACTAAAGCGCTCTAATATTTTAGATGGTGATCAGGCGAAGCAACCAGAAGCAGATCAGACAGAGTATGGTGAATTGTGTGTCAACTTTAACGACACTGATGCAGCATTATTTATCAAAGACTCATCTAACAACATTAGGCGTGTTGGTGGAAGCATTCAGGCGGGTAGTAGCGCACCTGACGCTAATACATCAGCAGTTGATTGGTATCTAGACACTAGCAATGGTGGGCAACTTTACTATCGCAATACGATTAATAGTGCTTGGTATGAAGTGCAAGCAGTTGCAAAGTTTGTTGGTGGCGATGGAATTGATATAAGCAATACAACAGGCACTCAGACAGTAAGCGTTGAACTTGCTGGTGGGGATGATGGTCTAGAGTTTAGTAGTAATAAGCTCACAGCTAGTATTGCTACATCATCTAGTCTTGGCTCAGTGAAGGCTGGTAATGGGTTAGATGTCGATGGTAGTGGGTCACTTAGTATTGATGTTAGTAATCCAATTGCACCATCACCAAGTGGATCCTTTGGATACTGGAGTAGGTCTGGTACAGCTTTATCACCACGCACCAGCGGCGATGATTTAAATATTACAGGTGATTTTACTGCTACCACGGCTACATTGGGTGACCTTTCGCTTGACACAAAGACAATATCTTCAACAGGAGCCATAACTCTTAAAGCAGGAGGCACTGGTGCCATTACTTTCAAGACTAAGAACCAATACAGCAGGTACTACTTTTACAATGATGATGAAACATATTTTGGTGCAATATCTGTAGACAACTTAACAGTAAATCGTTTTTATGTGCTACCTGACCAAGGTGGCACAATTGCACTAACCAGCGATATTATTCCTACTGCAACTGGGACTTTTGTAGAGCTTGCTGGTGATAGCACTATGCAAGAAATTACGGGGACTGGTGGACTAAAGGCAGAAGTGTTGCAAGGTACGGTGCATCTAACGACCCCCAAAGTAAAATCCAGTAATCAACTTACTTTAGAAGCAGGCGGTTCAGGAAGGGTAACCTTTAAAACAAAGAATAGTTCTGGCCAATATCGATTTTTCACAGCAGATGGATCCTACTATGGAAATATTAATTTTGAAAATTTGACCCAAAATCGTAATTACAGTTTTCCAAACGCCACTGGAACTATTGCGCTTACTTCTGATATCCCGGCAGATAGCACTTATGTAAAAATTGCTGGTGATAGCAACATTCAAGAAATCACCGGAAGTGGTGGTATCAAAGCTTCAAAAGCTGAATTTGGCGATCTTGACATCAATACTACAGAAATCACAAGCTCAGCTGGTCTCAATTTGAAAGCAGGTTCAGGACAACCAGTTAAGCTATACAGTAAAACTACAGAAGCTAGTTATCGCTTATTCAATACAGCTGAATCCTATTATGCAAATCTCAAAGTCGAAAATTTAACGGCTAATAGGAGCTTCGTTTTCCCTAATCAAGGCGGCACGCTTGCTATAACCGCCGATATTGGTGATTATGTTGACGGCAACTACTTAAAACTTACTGGTGATGCAAGCGCACAAGAAGTAACTGGCAGCGGTGGTATTAAAGCAGGCAAACTAGAAACCGGAGAGTTAAAAGTTGAAACCGCGAGTGGCACTATCGCAAGAGTAAGTGTTAACGAAGGGACCACGGTTAACCCGATAACAATCGAACAGAATTCGACTGAATCTCGAATTTATACAACGGCGTCACATCCACTTGTTCTTGCATCGCAACCCAGTTCACAAGGTGCTTCTTATCTTGTCTTTGAGACGCAAGGACAAGATCGGATGCTAATTAAAGTAAATGGTGATGTTCACATTGGTGGGACGGACCCTTTAAACAACCCCAACATTAAATTAAAAACTGGCGGGGGAATTACAGCCGGTCAATATAACGACGTAAGTATAAACACAGGATTGGAAACTGGAACTGGTACTGGTAATTACTTTGTTGGTGGCTTTGCTAATGGAAATTCACTTACAACAGGCAGTAGCAACACTGGCCTTGGCAGCATGGCTGCTTCGGACCTAACTACCGGTAGCAATTGTACTTTCGTTGGTAATGAAGCCGGGAAGGACACAACTACAGGTAGTGCGAATGTCGCTATTGGCTCGCAGGCTCTGCAGAATAACATTTCAGGTATTCGAAACATTTGTATTGGTTATACCGCAGGAAGAGATATTACAGGAAGCCACAACACCATTATTGGGCGGATTGCCGGCGGCACGACTCTCTCCAACACGATTATTCTCGGTGCTGGTGCTAATGAACGGGCTCGTTGTGATTCAACTGGTAACTGGCTCTTTGGCGGAACTTTACCTTCAGCACCTAATATTGAACTGAAGGATGATGGAAAAATTACCGCTGGCACATATAACAATGTGGAAATTGGCAGAGGGGAAGGAACTGGAGTTCAGAATTACTTTTATGGTGGTGGTGGAGACAGTCTAACAACAGGCTCCTACAACATTGGCATTGGTGGTGGTGATGCAACTCTAAATCTCTGCACCACGGGTGATGCAAACATTGCCATCGGAAATGAAGCCCTAAAAAATAACGTTACTGGTGTTCGAAACATCTGTATCGGTAGATTCGCAGGCAGACAACTCCTGTTAGGCAACAATACAATTATTGGACGTATTGAAGGTGATTCAACACTTCAAAACACGATTATTCTCGCTGCTGGTTCATTTGAACGTGCTCGTTGTGATTCAAGTGGTAACTGGTTAATCGGTGGAACACTACCTTCAGCTCCAAAGATTCAATTGAAAGACGATGGAAATATCATTGCTGTTGCATACAATGATGTGTACATCAGCAAAGACCCTGGCACCGGGCTAGGTAACATTGTTATTGGTTCCAATACAACTGGAAGTTCTTTAACTTCAGGATCATATAATACCGCACTTGGAAATAACAGCTTAGGTGCTCTTACAACAGGCGGACAAAATGTAGCAATGGGTTCGGGTTCGGCAACAAATACTACTACTGGAGCTAAAAATACTGCAATTGGTAATCAAGCTCTCCGTGACAATGTTACTGGATCAAATAATACATGCGTTGGGAATGATGCGGGTAAAGATCTTGAACTCTCTAATAACACCATTATTGGGAATATTGCAGGCGATTCGACTCTGAATGATACGATTATCTTTGGTGCTGGCAATACAGAACGGGCTCGTTGTGATTCAGATGGTAGATGGGGAATAGGCACAACCACGCCAGAACAAAGGTTGGATGTTGATGGGAAAATAAAGTCATTGGGAGTTGTCTCTGAAAGCACTATTCAACTAATAAATGATGATGACAATACGGCTTCACGATCTAGGACAATTAACTACACATTCTCTGATGGTGATGGTGCCGCTATCCTAGCCAAGCGAGAGGCTTCAAAAACGGCAGCTGATGCTTTTCTGAGCTTCAGAATTGGCGGCTCAACCCCTTCAGAGGAAAGAGTTCGCTTTAATCCGAACGGTGATGTTTTAATTGGTGGCACTTTGCCATCAGCGCCTAATATTGAACTGAATGAAAATGGAAGTATCGTTGCTGGTGCATACAATGATGTGTACATTAGCCGAGGAACTGGAACCGGCACAAGTAATTATTTTGTTGGAAACAATGATGCTGGATCTTCACTAACAACAGGAAGCAATAATACCGGAGTTGGCACTAATAGCATGAGAGACATGACGACAGGGTCCTCTAATACGGCCCTTGGCATGGGGGTGCTTGCTAATGCTACTACTCCAAATAATAACACTGCAATTGGTGTCAATGCTCTAAACAACAATGTTACCGGAGGACAAAATACATGCATTGGCCATCTCGCGGGTAGAGATATTGAACTCTCTGGTAACACCATTATTGGGCGTATTACAGGCGACTCGACTCTAAGCAACACGATTATCCTCGGTGCTGGCAATAACGAACGTATTCGTTGTGATTCAGATGGTAACTGGCTGATTGGTAATACAACTAAACGGTCTTTCTCAAATGGTGGGAGCAGTAGTGCAACACCTGCCGCCCAAATATCTATATCTAACGCAGGAGCAGCGTTGAGTCTAGTTAGAGACACAAATAATAGTTCCGGTGCAAATATTTACTTTGGCAAAGCTAGAGGTACTAGTTATGAGACCATCAATGAAGGCGATGTTCTTGGAACAATTCGCTTTAATGGAGCAGATGGTACCGAAATGGGATTAGGGGCGGAGATTCAATGCACATCTGCAGGCACCGTTGGAACTAATAGCATTCCGGCCAAATTGCTATTCGCCACTACTGGTGTTGGGGACACCAATAGCACGACGCGAATGACAATCGAGAATAATGGCAACGTAGGTATAGGTGTGGGTAACACTACTACTGATAAGAGGCTCAGAGTTTTGGGTGGATATATTCATCTCAGTACAGCATCAAATGATGGTACAGGTACAGAAAATTATATCTCGCTGGGTAGAGCTGCTGGAGCAAAAGCTGGCATAGGGTTTAAAAACACAGCAAGTAGTGGCCGTGGAGACATTGTTTTTACCAACAACTACGATGACGCTGGTACACAGTTTACTCTGGCAGATGATGAAGTTATGAGGATAGTAGGTAGCACTAGCAATGTTGGTATTGGAACAAGTGCGCCTACAGAGAAATTGCATGTAAATGGTGATATTCGAGCAGATAATTTGACTGATGGTACTACAACAAAAAGTGTTGCTGACATTGTGGCAGCTCCCGTCGTAGCTGCGTTTGTAGCGGCGTCTGGTAGTACTCAAAGCGTTGATGCAGCAACAGATACGGATATAGACATCTCTACTGATGTAATTACTCACTCAAATTTCAGTAACTCAAGTGGTGAAATTACCGTCACTGATGCAGGTATCTACGAAGTGCATTGCTCTTTACAGGTCACAGGCACACAACAAAACTACAGATGGACAGGGGAACTAAAATGCAAAGTCAATGGCACTACAAGTGCTTCTGTAATAGGCGGCTACATTAGATCATCAAACTCTTTCAATTCATATGTGGACATCTCACATATTGTTTCTTTATCTGCTAGTGATGTGGTGAAATTTTCAGTTAAGAGAGTTAGTACTGCTACTGGAAACGGAACAACGGTTGATGGAATGTCTCGGATATGGATTAAAAAACTTTGATAAATGCCCCCTCCTACAAGAGGGGGTTTTTACTAAACATCCGTACTTACTTTTCTCATTTATTAGGCTAGAATAAATCAGGTTGATAATTAAAATTTTCATATTATGCCTTTTTCAATTACCTTGATGATCGCGGACAAAGATAAAAATGTCGTTGCGCTTGATTGGGCCTATTCAAATGAAGACGGCACAGTAACTAATCAAATGAAGCTTGCAGAGCCGTACGGAACCACGCCTTTTGATGATGTAACAGAAGAGGTTGCTCTTGCTTGGTTGGCTGAACAGCTCCCCAACACAGCTGAAGATTTCGATGCTGCAATTGCTGAACGCAAAGCAGCTGTTGATTATGCAGCCAGCCTTGAGCCATATATTCCTCATAATGGAACTGCACCTACTCCTGCCCCAGTTCCAGAACCTGCCGGAGAAGAAGGAACTTCGGCCATTGATCCCGAAGTTGTATAAGCTGTTTTTAGTTAGATGCTAAGTCCACTTCAGCTTCACGCCTTCTGACAAGCCCAGGCAGCGGTCCATTAGAACCATTGACCCACTTAGGAAACTCTTCACTGAAGCATCGCTGCTTATTCTCACCACGGTTCATTCGTTTACGGAACGTGCTGGTCTCTAGTGCATAACTACCTACGTTGAATGTAAAGCTGACAATGGCATCAAATTCGTGCTGTGTCAGGTGCCGATTAATCAAGCGTGTGGCTGCGTCTTCAAAACGCATCAAGTCTTTTTTCAGTAGTGCCTCAGCCTCAGCTTCTGTAATTGTCATACCTTCGTAGACATCAATCCCTGTGTGACCGTAGCCAATCGTCAGTACACCCGAACTACAGTAATAGCTGCTCAGGCGGAGGCCCTCGAACTCTTTAATTAAGGCAACACCCTCAGGACTCGTCTTGCTATACGTGTCTTCTGGCGCTGCCTCTTCTACTTTTTTGCAGGGTCACGGATATCCATGTACCAGCCACTGCCTTCACCTTCAACAATCCAGCGGGGGTTCCAGTTCTTATAGCTGTAGCTCAAGTGATCGCCGTTGAGATTATCGGTGTAGCCGCCAGTGCTAAGTGAGGCTTCTCCGTTTGGATCATTTTGAATCCAGCATTGATCAACATCGGAGTAGCCAACAATTACGGAATAGTGACCGCCGCCCGTCGGGCCACTGCTGATAGAACCTTTATGGAGCCAACCACACGGGATAGGACGACCGGCGTCAATTGCTTGCTTGAGATCACCAGTCGTTCCATTAGTGACAAAGTTAGCTTCTAGTCCAAGCGAACGCAGTGCTCTGACTTGTGCTTGAGCGTCAGTACTGTCGCCATACTTCTGCCTAACTAGGTTGTAGGCATCGTCGTTCTCAATCTTGCCGTAGTACATCGCGACCATGGCGCAACTAGAACTGAAGCACTCACGGTATCCGGTGCCAGAAATGTTGTCGTTCTGACTTTGAAATGGAACATCTAATGGATTAGTAGTTGTAGGTGCATACGGCGTTCTATAAGTTACAATCCAATCAGAGCTATCGGACTTAAGTTCATCTGAAAGCTCAGAATATAATTGCCTAATTGCAGCTTCTTGATGTGCTTCGCCTTTATAATACTTGAAAAAGTTTATAAAATCTTGTTCGGTAATCTTAGACATAGGCAATATATCATTAACAGTTATTCTAACTACAATGGTGTTATCGATAATTCAAATTATGACCCCAAAAGATAGAAAAGAATTTTGGGAGGCTGTTGAAAGTGGCAGTCAACCGCTGTTATCAGTACTCCATACACTTGTCGAAAAGTGGGGTCTACCTGCAATTATCATGTGTCTAGGTGACATTGCAGTCGTTCTTTCAGAAGACGCAGTCGATGCTGAAAACATTACACCTAATCAGCGCGGACTAATCATTGGTGCTTGTGCTCAAGTTAGTGCACTCAGTGACCAAATCAGCGCTGAAATGAACTTTATATCTACTCACAATGGATAAACGAGAACGTGACAATTGGGCAAAGATTAAAGTAGCATTAGAAGAAGCAGAGAAAACTGATAGCCTGTTTTACAAAAGGGCTAAAGCTATCTCTGAAGGTAAGCCAGATCCAATGAAGTAATAGTTATGGGATTTTTAATTGCGTTGGGTTTGGTTGTAGCACAAACTCAGCCTACAGGAGCTGAATTAATCCAAGAGTGCCGTGAACAAAGGACACGACTTCTTGCTGCATCTAACGACAAAGACTTTGCAGAAAGCAAGTATCTTGAATGCTTAGAACGTGGCTAAAAAGAACAAAAAGATTGGATTCGTGGTTCCTCAGCAAATTGCGTATGCACTTGTACTGTCAGTTGTGACGGGCGCTTTTGCTGCTTATAACCAGCTGCAATTAGTTGACAGAAGACTTCAGACTATTGAGACTGAGATCAATGTACTCGTCAGGTAATTGTTAAGATAATAAAGGCTAATCCCTTTGTTATATGGCAGATAGAGCGAAAGCTAAATCTAAAGCACAAGCTTACACCAAGAGTAAGAAGAAAGGTGCTATGGATGGAATGACCGTCAAAGGTGGACACAAGCTATCTGTAAAAGAAGGAGCTGGATTAACTGCTAAAGGGCGTGCGTCTATTAACAGACGTACTGGCAGTAATTTAAAAGCACCAGCACCTAACGCGAAGCCAGGGACTAAGGACGCAAAACGCAGGAAGTCATTCTGTGCACGTTCAAGAGGTTGGACTGGAGAACGAGGTAAGGCCGCACGTCGTCGGTGGAATTGCTAATGCGTATGGCAGGACAAGCTTGGTTCCCACCTGCTAATCAGCAGGGTGAGGGATGTGCTCGTAAACCTGAGGTTTACCCAGCACAACCTAAGCCAACAATCTATGCAGACTACCGTTATCAGAAAATGAATAATGGCTAATAGAAGTAAAGCAAAAGGCTTAGCTCAAGCATTTAAAAAAATGAGCCATCGTAAAAAAGGCGGCACTAAAGGAACTTTTACTGCAGCGGCGACTAAAGCTGGATATGCAGATACTCCAGAAGGCAGAAAGGCTTTCGCAAATAAGGTTTCTAATGATCCTTCTGCATCACCTAAAATGAAGAAGAAGGCTACCTTCTATAAAAACGTTATCAATAAAGACTGATGGCAGACGGTATTGCAAAAAAGAGAGATCCTAAAAAATGGGCAGCAGCTAAGGCAAAAGCTAAAGCCAGAATGGGTGGCAAGCACAGTGCACGTGCAATGCAACTAGCCACTAAGTACTACAAGGATGCTGGTGGTAGCTACGAAGGTAAGAAGCCTGATGCAAAATCTAATAAAATGAAGAAGTGGACCAAAGAAGATTGGGGCACCAAGTCAGGCAAGAATTCAACTGAAGGCAAAAACGCTACAGGTGAACGCTATCTGCCTAAGAAAAAACGAGATGCAATGTCAGATAAAGAATACAAGAGGACTTCAGATAAAAAACGTCGTGATACTGCAAAAGGTAAACAGTGGAGTAAGCAGCCAGACTAATGAGCATCTTTGACAAAAAACGTAGAGCCTTAATTCAAAAGTATGAAGGGTATCGACCTGATGCTTATCAGCTGAAGGACGAAGATTTCTACACTATTGGTTATGGCAGTACAACTTATGAGGATGGCACTCCAATTGGACCAAATGATCTGATTGATGAGGCACGTGCTCAAGAGCTGCTTGATTATCACATTGAACGTACGCGTGGACCCGTATCTCAAATTGAGGGATACGGCACCCTTCCACCTAATGCAAAGGTTGCTATCGATTCTTTTGCGTATAACGTCGGACCTACCTTCTTTAATGATGAAAGTACCTTCGGAACAATTATTCGCCCTACCAGAGAAAGCGATGCAGCCGCTATTGCCGATGCTTTACCTCTATATACCAACTCAGGACTAGAAGGGCTTGTCAGACGCCGAGCAGATGAGGCAGCTCTTGCAGTTACACCAGCTATGGATCCAATTGATTCAACACTGGCTAATGACAGGACACGTGCATTTGGAACGCCTGCTGTATTAAATGGTGAACCGGTTAAGTGGGGAGGTAAAAGTTACGGCTGGCAATCTCCAGAAAGTTTCGCAACTATTGAAGATCCAACTCCAGAAATGAATGCCAATAGTGGAGTACGTAAAGCTGGAAGAATTTTTGGAATGTTTTAGAGTATATCAAGTTGCTAAATATAAGTGAAAAATTTTTCTAACTGGTTTTCTCGCACACAAGGAGATTGGAAATCTTACAGGCGTTACTTAAACTTGCCAGGCAAAAATGACCAATCATATAACACTCAGTTCACAATCAAAGCTGACGGAAATAACATCAATGTTTCTTGGGATGGCGATGCAAGCTCCGGTGAGATGAATCTGACTATCGACGGTGACGTACTGCATAGAGACATTGGCTATTTCACCGATGATCCAAACGACAGCATGCTTGATCTAATTGATGAAGACACGCTTGTTCTCTATAGCTCGTATGACGGTATGGAGTTTCGAGAGGAGATCCGCTTGCTCTGTGAAGACACCGCTCGTCTTAGGCAAACAGTGGGATTCCGCAATGGCAAGCCGTTTCTTGTTGGACAGTACTGGGAAGAAAAGGTTGGCTAGGGGCGGTCGAGTATTTTGTGCAAAAGGTCCTATGGCGGTCTAGTCACAAATTAGTTCAAAAACTTCTCGACTTTCACCGTAAACGCAGTCATGTAAACAATTGTCTCTGGTCTTGAAATCGCTTCCGCTCCTAAATTCTCAATAACGAAAATCGCAGTGAGAGCCTCAAACCCAAGGCCATCACTGCTTTTTTATTGCCAAGGCACGGACAGGCTTCTCAAGAAGTATCGCTATTTCGCCACTCTTCGCGACGTCAAATAGTCAAAAAATAGTCACAAGTCCTGCTAGAACCAAAACCAAGTAGTCACAAGCCACATTGCCCGCCACACCTGAGGTTCTAGCCGATGCCAACCGCAGCCTCAAGCTGCGTGGAATTCCAGGCCGACTGGAAGACCATCGAGGGCGCTGGGTCTGGCGAACGGTCTGCTCAGTCGATCGAGGGCCAAGAAGACAGCAACGTGTGTCCTTGGGCCTACCTGCAGAGGCGATATCGATCACAGCAGCTATCGACAGGATCCAGACAGCTGACCTGCGTCATCGTGAGGCGGGAACGCTTATTCGGCCTTTGCCTTGGGAGATTGCTGCGCTTGAGCAAAAAACTGCCATCACCGTTGCTGATGCAACTGCAGCATTACGTGAGAGTTTCTTTCGTAATAAGCCAGAGAACAAGACGACACTGAACAGCTGGAAGCGTCTGAAGACAGAGATGAATCGGCTACCAGAAGCTGCTGAGTTCACAATCGAGCTTGCAGTCGAAGGCATCTTGAGCACGCCAAAGAATTCGCGAACTCGATATGAAGCGTGCAAGACCTACAAACGTGTAGCAAAGCTGTTGAATATGACGGGAGTCATGGCGATAGATGATTTACGAGCAAAGCCAACACCAAAGCGTGACATCAATCCGCCTGACCTGGAAACCGCAGAAAAAATGCTGCAGACCCTTCGTTGGGCTGTCAGCAGAAAAGGCGGCGGAGTGATGTGGCAAGGATGGGTGACTTGCGCCGTAATTATTTATGGGTGTAGGCCCAGCGAAACATTTGGATTGAAGCTCAAAGGTGATGGCACCAGTGGATTGTGCTGGACGATCAAACGTAAAAACGCAAATTTGGTTCAGCGCACAGCAATGGCTTTACACCCAGATTGGGTCAAACAATTTGAAATGCTTGAGCAGCCAGAGCTTCCATACAACTTCTACAACAAAGCGGACTACGACTCAGAGAAATGCAAGCACTACGTGAATCAGACAACTCGCTGGCTGCAGACCTACTTCCCAGAACACACGTTGTATGACTTAAGACACTTCTGGGCAATTGATGCCATCGTGCAGCTAAGTGGGAACTCAGTCTTAGCAGCGAAGTGCATGGGACATGAACATGGAGTTCACACAGACACTTATCACAACTGGATGCAGGCAGCAGACGTTGAACGTGCTGTTAGAGAGATCCAATCAAGAAGCCTATGAACGGAAGGGAGGGGATTCGAACCCCTGGACCCTTGCAGGTCAGTGGTTTTCAAGACCACCGCGATCGACCACTCTGCCACCCTTCCGCAGACAGTTTACGTGATGCTCAGCCGCTCAGCCACCCGAAGGGCAGGCTCACGGTCAAGCATGTAAACAAAGCCGTTCCCCCGACGCTTTTGCTTATAGACGCTTTGGGGAAAGCGTCCATCATTCAGCCACTGGCAAACCGTTCTACTTGACTTGCCAATTGCAATACCAAAGTCTTTGGTACTGACGTAGCGGGGACCAGATTTCTGCGTCTGATCTAGCAATTGCTTGATCTCACCTCTGAGAAGTGACACTTCAGAAGTCAGACGATCAAGCCGGGTATCAATTGATGTTTCCATAATATATAAGCAACAAAGCGGTAAGCCGCTAGCTAAGACTAGCAGAAACCACACTAACCACAGTACTTTCTATAAAGTGGATTATTAATACCAGGGGAAGGGGAATAACGAAATAGGTTTATAGAAAACACGGTGGTTTAACGTGGTTAATGTGGTTTGTAGAATAAGGGAAGAATTAGATAAACATTATGGCTATTCTTGAATCTGCAGCTTTTTGGATCATTCTTGCTGCTGCATCAGAAATTATCGCAATTAGTCCACTCAAAGACAACAGCATTATTCAGGTTGTTCTGACAGCGATTAAGTCACTTAAGGGAAAAAAGATCTGAACATTCCCAAGGATGGGAAGTGGATTTGGCAATTTAGTACGGATAGCGCATTCGACAAAGCACAGCGGGAGATTATGAAGCGAAAGTTTTACGCTACACTCCCGCACAAAATTGATGCGGCTGTAGAAGACTACAAAAAACAAACAGAGCATTCAGATCCTGAGATCACTTCCAGCTACTTGGAAGAAGGTACATTCAGGGAGAATGGATGGTATATACGGAGGTCGCTAGATGAAATGTAAAGTTGCCTAGAATTACACTACATGTGAAAGATACAAGCTCCATATAGACTTAAGTCAAGTTGCCAAATGACAACGTATGGGAATTGCAGAAGATTGGAGCGAACTCATGTTCGGCCTCCAATGCCTTAATAAAGGCAGCGCCAAACGGAAGTTCCGTCACCACATTAAATATAGTTTTGGAGGACTATGCGCTTACTGCAGAAATAAACGAGCCACAACAATTGATCACCTAAAACCTCGGTGCAAAGGTGGGAACAATCTACGCTCAAACTTGGTCCCAGCTTGTGTAGACTGTAATCATTCCAAAGGCAGTGAAATTAACTGGCTTGATTGGTATCAACGACAAGCTTTTTATTCACAAGTTGCCCAGGAATGCATTGAAGAATGGATTACAAACAAACAATACGATAATGACTATTATG
>Ga0163109_10001791_pt1 | contig 16910 bp, 11 predicted proteins | sample CRUFie1St13metaG_FD_108704 | JGI IMG/M metagenome (GOLD analysis project Ga0163109, IMG submission 108704) | Marine microbial communities from the Costa Rica Dome - CRUD Field 142mm St13 metaG | ecosystem: Environmental > Aquatic > Marine > Oceanic > Photic zone | place: Costa Rica: the Eastern... | reverse complement strand
TGGATAAATTAATAGCCAAGAATATTCTTCCATTGATTCAACGCCGTATCTTATCAACGTACCCCAACTGCTCATTGGCGGCTGAATGCCAAGCCCAAGAAAACTTAAAAATGCTTCTAATAACATTACTTGAGGAATTGTTAACGTTGCATAAACAGCAATGGGCCCGAGAATATTTGGATATATATGCTTTCTAAACATTTGAATGTTTGATACTCCCATTGCCTGAGCAGCTAGGACATATTCTTGTGTTTTAATTGTAAGAACTTGTCCTCTAACAATTCTTGCCATTGTTAGCCACTCCACAGCTCCTATTGCACCAAATAACAACCATATATTTCTTCCAAAAATTACCATGAGTAAGATTATAAAAATAATAAACGGAAGGCCGTAAAGAACATCTACGATCCTCATCATTACAGAGTCAATTCTTCCACCAAAATATCCTGCAACTATGCCCCAGCTCACACCTATAACTAGTGCGACACTTGTAGCCACGAAACCTACCAGCAATGAAACTCTGGCACCGTATAAGATCCTACTAAAAAGGTCCCTGCCCAATGTATCTGTTCCAAGTAAAAATTCAGAAGAAGGAGGTTGAGCACCTAATTCAAGATTTTGATATGAATAAGAATGTGGCGCTATCCAAGGAGCAAATATTGCAAGGAATATTAAAACTAATAAAATCATACCACCTGCCACAGCTGCTTTATTTGCAAGCAATCTTCTCCATGCGTCTGACCACAATGAACTTTCTTGATTCAAGTTTGACTCCTTGCACGAGGATTCATCAGCAAAACAGCGATATCAGATAATAAATTAAAAAATATAATTAAAGTTGAAAAGAAAATAGTGGTGCCTAGAATCATTGTGTAATCCCTGTTGAAGGCTGCTTCAACATAAAAACGTCCGAGTCCTGGAATTTGAAAAATAGTTTCAACAACAAAAGATCCACCAATTAAACCTGCAACTGCTGGACCTAAAAAAGATACCACTGGGACTAAGCCACCTTGCAATGCATGCTTGATGATTACTTGATATTCTGGCAATCCCTTTGCTCTTGCTGTTCGAATATAATCTTGACTAAGAGTTTCAAGCATACCACCTCTGCTTAGCCTTGCTATGTAAGCGGCATATGCAGCCCCAAGAGTAATTGAGGGTAAAATCTTATCCCCAGATAATGAATCCCAACCAGAAACAGGTAAAGCCTCAAGATAGATTCCAAAATATAGAACTAATAAAGGTCCTAGCAAAAAAGTTGGCATGCAAATTCCAATCATAGCAATTGTCATGGGCACATAATCTAACAATGTATTCCGCTTAACTGCAGCAATAACACCCGCAAGGCTGCCAATAATCATAGCAACGATAATTGCATAAAAAGCTAATTCAAAAGTTACTGGTAGGCCAGTAAAAATCATCTCAGTGACTGAGCGCCCTGGATATCTGAATGACGGACCAAAATCTCCTTGAATAAGATTCAACATATAATCTCTATACTGAACAATTAGAGGAGCATCTAAATTGTATACCGCATTGAGATTTTTCATAACCTGAGGCGGCACAACCTTTTCAGCATCAAAAGGACCGCCTGGAGCCATTCGAACCAAAAAAAATGTTAATGAAGCTACAATCAAAATCACAGGTATTGCGATTGCAATTCTTTTCAAAATAACTTTAAGCATTTATTAGATTATCTTTCTAGATAAATAAATTTTGGATGATGCGTATCCAATAAATTTGGATACCATCCTTTAACATCACTTGATAATTGATACTGACGGACATAGGTGTAAATAGGAATTATGGGCATCTCGCTAATCAATAATCTTTCAGCTTCCATAAGATATTTATATCTTAATAACTGCTCATTAGTAGAATTTGCTAATTCTAATAATCGATCATATTCCTCATTCTCCCATCCGGTCTTATTATTACCTCTATTAGGCCTCAAAGTATCTAGAAATGTATTAGGATCCTCATAATCACCTATCCAACCTGCTCTTGAAATTTGAAAATCGCCTGTCATCTCCCTTGCCAAGTATACTTTCCAATCTTGATTGACTAATTCAACTGAGATACCTAAATTTTCTTGCCACATTTGCTGAATAGCTAAAGCTATCTTCCTATGGCCTTCTTGCGTATTAAAAAGTATTTCTAATACTGGAAATCCTTCGCCATTTTCATAGCCAGAATCTGCAAGTAATGATCTTGCAAGCTCTGGATTAAATGGAACATCAGTATCTGGTTCATACCCAGCTGATCCTGGTGGAGTAAAAGAGTAAGCTGCCGCTTGCCCACATTTTGAGACTTTCTCAACGATCTGTTTTCTGTTAATTGCAAAAGCTAAAGCCAGTCTAACGTCTCTATTTTTTAAAACAGGATGAAGGGTATTTATCCTATAAAAATAAGTTCCCATATATGGCTCAATTCTCAGATTGGGATTTTCATTTTCAATGTATATAGGGCATTTTTCTAACGGTACTACATTTGTGACATGTAATTGACCTGCTCTAAACATTCTGTCTTCAGTTGATTCATTAGAAACAGGATAGTATCTAATTTCATTCAATCTTACTCTATTAGCATCCCAATATAACGGATTCTTTTCAACAATAATTTGCTTATTCAGCTCCCAAGTTTTTAAATTCATTGGGCCATTGCATACAAAGTTTCCAGGCCTTGTCCACTGACCATTTCTATCATCAATGGTCCCATATTTTAGAACGGTTTCCCGATGGACGGGATATGTGCTGTAGTGGCTTAGAAGTCTTATAAAAAAAGGTGTAGGATTTTTTAACTCAACTCTAAGCTCATGATCATTTATTGCAACTACTCCTACATTAGAAAAATCATTGGTTTTACCTTGATGAAAATCCTCTGCACCTTTCAGGTAGTAAAGCATATCGGGGTACTGGGATCCAAGTGATGGAGTCAATATTCTCATCCATGACCAAACAAAATCCTGAGCTGTAACTTGATCTCCGTTCGACCATTTAGCATTTTTATTAAGAAAAAAAGTGTAGGTTTTACCATCCTCGCTTATATCCCATGACTCTGCGACGCCAGGTAGATTCTCTCCACCTTTTGGGTTTGCAATTGTAAGTCCCTCACACATTGAAATAAGCAAATGATGTTCTGGTACGCCAGTGACAATATGAGGATCTAGGCCTTGCGGCTCACTACCATTACCAAAATGTAAAATTTGATTTTCCAAAGCTGCATCAACTGGAGAGACTGAATCACTACAGCTAGAAACTATTAATAAAAAAAGGGATAAATAAACTGCATTTTTCATGGGATTATTATATATAAAAAAAAGAGCGCCATTGGCGCTCTTTTTAGAAAAAATATTTTTCTTAATACTGAACTGATAGATTTAAAAATACATATGTTCCAAGTGCGTCAAAGTATCCTGGGAATGTATTACCATTTCCTGGAGCAGTACCTGCACTTGAGGTATAAACAGGATCCTCGTCAAATAAATTACTAGCACCGATGGTGAATGTAATATTATCATTCCAGGAGTATTTTACAGTAGCATCAACATAAGTTTTGGCTTCAAAGTCAATGTTATCACTGTTCAATGTATCCGTTTCACCCAAATATCTAAGACCTAAGATGTAATTAAAATCGCCTTTAGCTAGTTCTGCAGAATAATTACCAGAGAACTCAGGTGTAGGATTTTTACCACATGATGAACCATATTTACCAGCACACTCTAACTCAGGTTCGCCCGGAAGAACAATTAAAGTATCCGTATCAACAATTGTTGAAATACCTTTAATGTCAACAGGTCCTAGGCCAGTATTGAGTGTGTAATCAAATATAATGTCAAAACCAGATGTATTTGTTTCAGCAACATTGGTATTAGTTGTAATAATCTGACCTGGTGAAACCCAGAGCGAACCGGTGATTGGATCACGCTCAATTAAATTACAAAAAGTAGCATTACCAGTTGCTAAACATTTATCAATTGATGTTTGCGCTGGGATGGTACTAATTCTATCTTCGACAGTGATATCAAAATAATCTAATGATAAAGTCAAGCCTTCAATAGCTGAAGGAGTCCACACCACACCAATAGTGGTTGAATCTGATTCTTCAGGTTTAAGATTAGGATTTCCACCTGTAAGAATATTGTACTGATCAGCAGGCGATTTCAGATCTGAACCATAGTCAGCGTCTGCGAGCCCAGTTCTTCTACATTGCTCTAATGTTGCGCTAGGAGGAGCTCCTGATTCTGGGTTAGTTCCACAAGGATCTGGATCAAGATCGGTAAGACTTGAACCTTGGCCTCTGTAAAGCTCTGTAATAGACCCGTGACGAGTAGCAGATTGAAGAGTTCCACGAATCGATAAATCATCATTCACTTGATAATACGCACCAAGTTTAAAAGCATCAGTATCTTGGTCTGTTGAGTACTCAGCAAATCTCATTCCAACCTCTAAATTCAAGGCATCCGTTACTGGAATACCTAATTCAACAAAATACTCATCAACATCGTATCCACCAGCCAAAGCAACTATAGGACCACCGGCACCTGTCCTATCTGCAGCCTGAGCAGAAGCATCTGGGCGATAGTCAGATTCAAGCTCTCTTGATTCATAACCAAAGACTGCGCTTATTGTATCTGGTGCCCCAGGAATTGAAATGCTAGTTGAGCCTTCAACATATGCTTGAAGAATAGTTTCGCTTGAGTCTCCAAGAATGAAGTTAGGTATTGCCATATAAGTTTGAATATCTGGATTTGCATCATGAATTGCTTGAATTCCTCCATCTCCGGGTAATCCTCCCGAGAAAAGGTTATAAGGGATGCAATCCTCATCTGTTCCATTAAGTACTGACACACAGGTAGGAACTCCAGCAACATTAATGACATCTGTAGCTCTTAGAAGCTTAGTGATTGACAGATCATTCTGAATCTCTTGATTATAATCAACTTGAGAAGTTTGATATGAGACATCATATCTCCAGTCATCATTGATATCTCCTCTCATGCCAACAGATGCAGTGATGTTTTCAAATAAAGTAGAGTATTTTCTTGGGCCACCTTCGACGTTTCTCTTTAAACTTCTGATGGGAGCTTTATACGCAATTATATCGCCTGCAGCAACTTGACCATCAAGGGATGAAATATATGCTAAGGCTTCAGCTCCAGTTGCAAAATTAGGCGCGTGACTACCGCCCATGCCTGTCCAGTTTCCACAAACAGCGTTATAGATTTGAGCAGAGAAGTTAGCGTTATAGCAAGGAACAGATCTTAAATCACCAAAAGTTCCTGAGTAAGCAATCTGTGATGGAGATTTATTTTTGGTAAATCTCACATCGGCATATACCTCAGCTTTTTCAGTTATTGAGTATTTGCTAAAGAAACCAGCATTAATTTTATCTTGCGGTCTTTGATAATGATTGGTCGGATTATAGTTGTATAGTTGCCCTGCTCTATCAACGAATTCATCTCCAAGGAGTTTATAGTCAAATTTGTAATCAGACACAGAGGTATCAATTGGAGTGAAGCCAGCTTTTTGATAGCCAAAATCATACCAACGACCAGGCGGAATAGTTGATGAGCCACCACATCTAGCATCACCGCCGCTCAGTGCACATGCTCCACCATCGTATGCACCTTGAAGAATAGGATTAGTATTTACATGCTCTATAAAACCAGTAATGTGTCCTTGACCATCATTGATTGAGCCCCCAAAAGCAACTGACATTTTTACGGAATCACCTTCAGTTACACTTGAAGGAGCCTTTTTATAACCGTAAGAATCATGCAATGCCCTCAATTTGCCATTGTCATTTTCATGAGTATAAAAAGAATTTGTAACGCTAGCTTTAAAACCCTCAAATGAGTCATCTAATATAAAGTTAACAACACCAGCAATAGCATCAGATCCATAGACCGATGATGCTCCACCAGTCAAAACTTCAACTCTTTTTAAAAGCAAAGCAGGTACTTGAGATAAATCTGCACAACTGGAGCCATTTACCTTACCAGGAGCCATTCTTTTTCCATTAATCAACACAAGAGTCCTTGAACAACCTAAATTTCTTAAATTAGCTGTAGCTGTTCCATCAGAACCATTGGCTGTTTGAGCAATTTGCCCCGGGGCAAGCTGAGGCAAATCATTTAAAACATCCTCTATTCTGACTGCACCCCTGTTTTCAATATCAGCTGCTGTTACAACTTGAACTTGTGAAGTGCTTTCAATATTTGGATTAGTAATCCTTGAACCAGTAACAATTACTTCTTCATAGTTTTCATCTGCGTCCTGGGCAACAGCATCAGGAATACTGAAAAAAAAGATAGCAAATGCGCTGAATATATATTTATTTAATCTGTGCATATTAGTTTCTCCCTGTCATACCAATAAAGTAAGTATTTTAAGCCTCTAAAACCCAAATACATCTTGTTTTATAACTGTTTTAATTATAATAAACAAGCATTTAACTGATTGAAGAAAAATTCATTATAAAAATCTCTTTAAATTTTTAGATATTTAAATTAAAACAAGCTTACTTAATAGTTATATAATAAAAATTGAGTTATAAAATAATAACTTCCTTTGTATGTTAAAAAATAAAAAAATACTCATTGCAGGTCTTGCAAATAAACATTCAATAGCAGCTGGTATCGCAAAAGCAATGCATGCTCAAGGTGCAGAACTTGCCTTTACTTATCAAAGTGAGAGATTGAAAAAGAATGTTAAAAAAATAGCCTCGGAGGTTAATTCAAATCTTTTATTTGAATGTGATGTTGCTTCTGATCAAAGCATTGAAACAATGTATCAAAACATTTCGCAGGATTGGAAAAGTTTTGATGGTTTCGTTCATTCCATTGGATTTGCTCCAGCAAACGAATTGGACGGCAACTTTGTTGACGCAGCAACAAGAGAGGGCTTCAAAATTGCTCATGATATAAGCTCTTATAGTTTTACCGCTATGGCAAAAGGTGCAAAATCAATGTTAAATCCTGGATCTGCTTTATTAACTTTGACATATTTAGGTTCAATTCAATCTCTACCAAACTACAACGTTATGGGTTTGGCAAAAGCTAGTTTAGAGGCTAACACACGGTTTCTTGCAGCTGCAATGGGTCCAGATGGCATTAGAGTCAATGCTATATCAGCTGGTCCAATAAAAACTTTAGCAGCTTCAGGAGTGAAGAACTTTCGAAAAATGCTTTCAAACTATGCTAACAGAGCTCCACTAAGAAGAGTCGTCACTACAACAGAAGTAGGTAATGTAGCTGCTTTCCTATGCTCAGATCTAGCAAGCGGTGTGACTGGTGAAATTACCTATGTAGATGGTGGTTTTAATACTGCTGCGATGTCTATTGAAGAGTATTGAGATTAATTATTTGTAACAGCGAAATTCTGCAAACGAACTCTTTGGCCCTGTTTCATGGTGTGATCAATGAAGCCTGAGAATTGCTGACTTAGGCCACTATTATAAAATTCCTCATATTGTGAAACTGTTTCTACCAAATCCTTCGAGGTTGGGACAATCTCATTGGAGGATTGAGTCCAATAACGATCACCATTTATTGATTCATGAGCAAGAATTAATTCAAGTTTTGATTCAAAAATTTTATTAACTACCTCAGATGGAAGTAATGAACTAAATCTTTTAACAGATTTATAGTTTTCTTTAGAGATGCCCTCTAATTTAGGAAGAATTTCTTCACCGAGCAGAATTTTCTGAGCTCTGCTGTCAAATTCATTTAGAAAGATGTTTGCTTTTTCAGTTCTAGTCTCTTCGATAGCAAGCTCGCTTACATCAATAAATGGCTGAACGGCAGGTTGGACTAAATCAGTCAGCATAATAAATGCATAACTATCTTCACTTTCAAATATTTCGATTTTATTGGGAATGATCCCTCTATCAAATAATTCAGATGCACCAAGGTTAGCAAAATTATTGATTTGAATTGTATCAATGGTTTGAAGACCAGTAATCTCAAGATTTGATTCCACTAAATTTTCTAACTCATACAAAGAAACACCTTCAAGGACTAAAGATTCAAGTTCCAAAAAATCGTCTTCCATTAATGCAAGAGCTTCAGCATCAATCAATTCATTAAGTAACTCCTCTTCAACTTCTGACTTAGACTTAATTTCTGCTTGTAAAACTTCAGTGAGTTTTAGAATATGAAATGTATCTTCAAGCTCTATAACTTCACTGATTTCATTTAATTTCATTTGTTTAATTGCATCTTCAAATTCAACTGGAAAAGCATCACCGGAAGAGAAACCTAAGTCTCCTAATTCATCCTTTGACGCTAGGTCTTCACTAGAGGAGGAAACCATTTCTTCAAATGAAATTTGGCCAGAATTAATTTTTTCATAATCACTCAATATCTTTGATTTAGCAGCAGCTGCATCAGCATAGTTTGATTTTTCGATCATATGATGAGAAATTCTATTTTGGGTTTGCTGATCAATATTGCCAAGATAATCATCATATGCTTCCTCGATATAATTTTTAGGAATGACAACTTGGTCTTTGTACTGCTCAAAAGACAAAACAATATATGAAAAATCTCTCTTTTCTTGAGATAAAAACAAAAATGGGTTGGTGTTATAAAATTCCTCAGCCTCCTGTAATGAAACATCTTGAGAATCAACAAATGCTTTTTTATCAATTTTTATGAAATTAATATCTCTTGAAGTCTCAAGAATCGCTGCAAGCGACTCAACATCGTTTTGAATAGGAAATGCTACTGAGCTCATTGCACCTATCATTCTATCAAGCGCAATGCTTTCTTGAACAAGGACAAAATATTCATCTGGCGTCCAACCATTTGCTCTAATCGTTGACTCAAAAATATTCTGGTCAAACCCTGAATCACCTTGAAATATTTCTAAATTGATAATTTCTTTTTTTGCATCTTGCAACGAAACACTTAGACCAAGATCTTTTGCTTTAGCAATCATGGTCTTTTGATTAATTATTTCATTTTTAATTAATTCAATGGATACTTCCTCATCAAGATTATCAAGACTAAAATCCTCTCCATAAATAGATTGTAGCCTTTGAGTAACTTGACTTGTTGCAAGGTTGACATCTGTTTGTGTTACAGACTCACCATTTACAGTCCCGTAACTTGTAAATGTCGTTCCAAAAGAAGTAGATCCAAAGAAAACAAATGGTATTGCAAGCAATATACCAATCACAATCAGTCTTTTGCCAGATAAAAAATTTCTGAGTAACTCTAACATTAATTATTTTCCGTTTTTAAAACGTAACAATCATACATAAAAAAAGGGTGCATATGCACCCTTTTTTAAAACACTTAAGTAGTCTAAGAATTATTTATGAATTCTTGACCTTATCTTTTAAACCTTTACCAGCTTTAAAGCCAGGAACTTTTGATGCTGCAATATGCATCGAAGCACCTGTTTGTGGGTTTCTTCCTTCTCTAGCAGCTCTATGTCTGACAGAAAAAGTTCCAAAACCTACAAGTGAAACTGTATCCCCTTTGCCTAATGCATCACCTATTGAATCTAAAACCGCATCAACAGCTCTTCCAGCTGAAGCTTTGGTCACGTCTGCTGATGAAGCAACCGCATCTACTAAATCTGATTTATTCATTAATTTCTCCTCTGGTTAATTAAATACCTAGATCTATCAAAAGCTATCATAGAGTAAATGTCAAGCTTTAAAAGCTATATTTAATGGGGTTTTCTGGAACTTGATCTTGGGCTGTTGGCTTTTGGTTTACTGAGAGTTTTTGTTGTCGCTCCCTTCTTACTAGGTTTTGGTTCAGAAGTAAGTGCTAGATTTATAGCATCGTCAACCCACCTAACAGGATGGATTTCGAGAGCATGAGTGATTTGAGAGGGTATCTCTCTTAAGTCAGCTGCATTATCTTGCGGAATTATCACTCTTTTAATTCCGCCTCGTTTTGCGGCAAGTAGCTTCTCCTTCAAACCGCCAATTTTTGTAACTTGTCCATGTAATGTAATTTCTCCAGTCATTGCTGTATCAGATCTGACTGGAATGCCAGTAAAGACTGAAATAAGTGCTGTACACATGCCTACTCCGGCACTTGGTCCATCTTTAGGAGTGGCACCATCAGGGACATGGATGTGAACATCATATTTTTCATAAAAATTAAGTGGAATACCCAATTTTTTAGATCTTGATCTAACCACTGTCAATGCAGCCTGAATAGATTCCTGCATAACATCACCTAGAGAGCCTGTTTTAATAACTTGCCCTTTTCCAGGAACATATGAAGACTCAATGGTAAGTAACTCACCGCCTACTTCAGTCCAAGCAAGACCAGCAACTTTACCTACAATATCCTCAATATCAGCCTCACCAAATTTGAATTTGGGAACTCCACAATATTTCTCAAGATTCTTAGGAGTAATATTAATAATGGATTGCGCTTTTTTAGAATCCGATAAGACTCTTTCTTTTACTGATTTTCTGAATATCTTTGCAATTTGTCTCTCTAAACCTCTCACTCCTGCCTCTCTTGTATAATAACGAACTATATCTAAGACAGATTTATCAGTTAATTTAACTTCAGTATTATTCAGTCCATTTCTTTCTAATTGCTTAGGAATGAGATATTGCTTAGCAATGTTCAGTTTCTCATCTTCGATATAGCCGGGGAGTCTAATGATTTCCATTCTATCTAACAAGGGACCCGGAATATTCAAACTATTTGCGGTACAAACAAACATAATTTCTGATAAGTCAAAATCAACCTCAAGGTAATGATCGGAAAATGTATTATTTTGCTCTGGATCAAGAACTTCTAGAAGAGCTGATGCAGGATCACCTCTATGATCCATTCCCATTTTATCAATTTCATCTAATAAAAATAATGGATTTTTAACCTCCACTTTAGAGAGTTTTTGAATGATCTTGCCGGGCATAGATCCTATATAAGTCCTTCGATGTCCTCTTATTTCCGCTTCATCTCTGACCCCACCAAGAGACATCCTAGCGAATTTTCTATTGGTAGCTCTTGCAATAGATTTACCCAGTGAAGTTTTACCAACTCCGGGAGGTCCGACTAAGCATAAAACAGGCGCTTTAAGCTTTTTGACTCTTTGTTGAACAGCAAGATATTCAAGTATTCTCTCTTTAACTTCATCTAAGCCAAAGTGATCTTCATTTAATATTTCGATGGCTGATTTTAAGTCAGATTTTACTTTACTCTTTTTCTTCCATGGAATAGTGGTCAGCCAATCTAAATAAGATCGAACCACAGAAGCCTCAGCAGACATTGGCGACATCTGCTTGAATTTAGTAAATTCATTATTAGCTTTTTTAAGAGCCTCTTTAGACATCCCAGCCTTCGCAATATCATCCTCTAACTGAGATATTTCATCTCCTTCTTCACTAATATCGCCTAATTCTTTTTGAGCAGCTTTGATTTGCTCATTAAGATAATACTCTCGTTGAGACTTTTCCATCTGACCTTTAACCCTATTTCGAATTCTCTTATCAACATCCATTACATCTAGCTGTGACTCAATAAAGGCGATAAGAATTTCTGCTCTAAGTTGAAAATCTGCTGCTTCTAATATTTCTTGTTTTTGCTTGATTTCAATAGGCAGTTGTCCGGCAATAGAATCTATGATCCTTGAAAGATCATCCAAAGCATCGATAGATGCTAGAACCTCAGGAGCAATTTTCTTTGTAATTTTAATATAGTCATGAAATTTTGCTTTAATAAATATTGCTAGATTTTTTCCATCTTTTGCATCGATAGATGATTCAGCAATGAGGCTAGCTCTCACTTTAGAATACTTTGTATCAGATTCAAGTGATTCCATTTGAGCTCTATGCGAACCTTCAACTAAAACTTTAACAGTGCCATCAGGCACTTTAATCAATTGTAGAATATTGGCAATTGTTGCTATCTTGTACAAATCATTAAACAATGGAGCATCTAAAGAACCGTCTTTTTGAGCCGCTAGAATAATTTTTTTCTCACCCGCCATTGCAGCATTAAGTGCGTTTATAGATTTATTCCTGCCTACAAAAAGGGTTGTTACTACTCCTGGGAAAACAACAACATCCCTTAATGGAATAAGAGGAAGGTCATATTTAATATTAGCCATATAAATATAATGAGGGGGAATTATTTAAAATCAACCAGCAGACGATGATTTTTTCTTAGAAGATTTATATACTTTTATCGGATCAGTCGAATGTAGAACAGAATTTTCATCTACTATCACTTTCTCTAGATCGATATTTGGCAGCCCGAACATTGTGTCCATCAAAAGTTCCTCCAAGATTGATCTGAGTCCTCTTGCGCCTGTTTTCCGTTGCAGTGCCTTTTTAGCAATCTCAAGCAAGGCTTCAGATCTGAAGTCTAACTCAACGTTATCAATATTGAATAAATATTTGTACTGATTTACCAAGGCATTTTTTGGCTCTTGAAGAATTCTTACAAGCGCATCCTCATCTAGTTCATGCAAAGTTGATATAACAGGAAGTCTACCAACAAATTCTGGAATTAAACCGAACTTGACTAAGTCTTCAGGCTCCAAGGTATCTACTATTGAGGCAAGGGATGATTTAGTATCTTTAACTGCTGCCCCAAACCCAATACCTGACTTATCAGTACGATGTTTTATTACCTCATCAATACCAGAAAACGCACCGCCACAAATAAAGAGTATGTTTGAGGTATCTATTTGAATAAATTCTTGTTGAGGATGCTTTCTACCACCTTGCGGAGGAATTGAAGCAACTGTTCCTTCAATAAGTTTAAGCAATGCCTGCTGGACGCCCTCACCAGAAACATCTCTTGTGATAGAGGGATTGTCAGATTTTCGGGCAATTTTATCTATTTCATCAATGTAAACAATTCCAAGGGCGGCTTTTTCGGGATCATAATCACATTTTTGAAGCAGTTTTTGAATTATATTTTCTACGTCCTCACCAACATAGCCTGCTTCAGTTAATGTAGTTGCATCAGCTATTGTAAAAGGAACATTCAAAACTCTTGCTAAAGTTTGAGCTAAAAGAGTTTTACCACTTCCTGTTGGCCCAAGAAGAAGAACATTACTTTTTTGAAGCTCTACTTCATCTTTTTTAGCATTGGACCTTAGTCGCTTGTAATGATTGTATACAGCAACCGATAAAGTTTTCTTAGCTTTTTCCTGACCAATAACATAGTCGTCTAGTTGTTGAAAAATTTCTAGTGGAGATGGCAACACATCCAAAACTTCATCATCCTCTGCTTTAACTTCTTCCTCGATGATATCGTTACAAAGATCTACGCACTCATCACATATGTATACATTTGGTCCTGCAATTAATTTACGAACATCTTCTTGTCCTTTGCCGCAAAAGGTACAAGACAATTTGTTGTTATCTTTATTTTCCATTGTTGTTTGGTCTTGTTTCTAGTATTTCATCGATTATGCCATAGCTCTTGGCTTCCTTGGCATTCAAAAAGTTATCTCTATCAGTATCTTGTTCAACTTTTTTTAAAGTTTTACCCGTATGCTTAGAGAGAATTTCATTCACCTTCTTTTTGACTAAAAGCATCTCTTTTGCATGAATTTCAAAGTCAGATGCTTGCCCTTGAAATCCTCCCAAAGGCTGATGAATCATGATGCGTGAGTTAGTTAATGCAAATCTTTTTCCCTTTTGTCCACCTGCAAGCAGTAATGACCCCATACTGGCAGCTTGGCCTATGCAAAGAGTTGAAACTTCAGGAGCTATGAACTGCATGGTGTCATAAATTGCAAGGCCTGATGAAATGACTCCTCCAGGAGAATTAATGTAGATGCTGATATCTTTCTCAGGGTTTTCTGACTCTAAAAATAGAAGCTGAGCAACAACTAAATTTGATATATAGTCATCAATAGGGCCAGATAAAAAAATAATTCTCTCTTTTAAAAGACGAGAGTAAATATCAAACGCCCTTTCTCCTCTGGGAGTCTGCTCTACAACCATAGGCACAAGACCTGAACTTATTTTTTCCATAATTTATTTATTAGCTAGATCAGAAAATTTTATCACCTTTAATTTAGATTTAAGGGCAGAATCTAATTTTTCAATGAGCAAATTTTCTAATATTACCATCTTGTATTGATTCAGTTGTTCTGGTTGAGTTTTTATCCATGTCTTGAACTGTTCTGCATCCTTATATTTTTGCGCCTCTTCTTCAATAAATTTATTTAGGTCCTCTTCTTCAACCTCAAGTTCATACTTTTGTATCAAAGCTGAAAACAGAAGGTCTAATCGAACTCTTTTTTCAGCGTTTTCTATGAAATCCTTGACTGGGAAAAAGTCTTCAGCTGCATTTTCAACTGTTTGTCCCATCCTCATCAGTGAATCCTTTCTCATAAGCTCGGCTTGCTCATTAACAGTTGCTTTGGGGACCTTAAAATCATTGCTTAATAGGAGTGTTTCGTATATTGATTCTTTGGTAAGTGACTTTTCTTGTTGAGCTATTTCTCCCTCCATCCGTTTATTAATTTCTGATCGAAAGCTCTGTTCGTCTTTCACATCATCCATAGCAAGCTTCTTAAATAACTCTTCGTCGATTTTTGCTTTCAACATTTCCTGCACTTCGTGAAGATTAATAAAAAATTCAGTTTCCTTGCCGGATAAATCTTTTTTAAAATAATCATCTGGAAATTTAGTTGTGAATGAAAAGCTATCTCCAGGTTTTTTACCAATCAAATTATCTTCAAACCCTGGAATCATGGATTTAGATCCAATGATTAATTTAAAATCTTTTGATTCATTGCCTTCAAAACCCTCACCATCAATCTTACCTTCAAAATCAATAATAACTTGATCTTTATCTTGAGCAGCTCTATCAACTTTTTCCCAAGTGCAATACCTCTCTAAGATATCATTAATAGCAAAATCTACATCCGATTCATCGAGAGTAATTTCAGATTTTTCAAAACTCTTCCAACGAGAAATTTTTGGCTTAATTTCCGGAAAAACCTCAAATACAGCCGAATATGAAATCGGCTTTGTTGGTTCTTCGCTCTCAATGCTGATTGAGGGAGATGATGCTGGTTTGATGTTATTTTCCTGAAGTTCTTTGGGATAGCTTTCTTGGATTAATTCATTTAAAACCTCATAATGTATTGAATCCCCATAACGCTGCTTCAAAACATCATCTGGAACGTTTCCCTTTCTAAAACCATCAAGTTTTGCAGTGGATTTAATCTTTGAAAGCTTGCCACTATATTTTTTTTCATAATCGATAACTGGAACTGAAACAGTTAGCTTACGTTCTAAATCTTTAAGTTTTTTTAATTTACTAGTCATTTTATATATCTATTTTTAATGGGGCGAGCGATGGGGTTCGAACCCACGGCCTCCGGAGCCACAATCCAGCGCTCTAACCAACTGAGCTACGCCCGCCAAGAAACGAAACATTATAGATGTAAAAAGCGCAGAATAATATTTTTGATTAATAGAAATCTATGGAAACAATAATCCATTAGAATTTTGAGGGTCCCACAAATCAAACTTTTTCATGGCATGGATAAATAAATCAGAGGCTTCAAAAAAATCTAGAAGAGCAATTACTTTTTTAAAATTTTGATCAAAAAACCATTTAGGATTCGCAATTTTGCATTGACGAATAAACGGAAGGATCGAAATATCTAATAAGCTTACTTTCTCACTAAAAATCCATGGGCAAGGATCAATTTTTAATTCTAAATTTTCAAGAATATTTTTACATTCATCCTGATGCTCGTATGGATCGGCCTCATACCTTGATGCATATTTATACCTATCCAAATGATATTTAAACTTTGAATCAAACATTTTAATCAAACTCTCACTCATTAATTTTTCCTCAGTGGAGTAAATATGGACACTTTCAGGATGCGGTTGCATGGCCCAAGATATTATGTCTAGACTTTCATCTAAAACTTCATTTGGAAATTCCAACACTGGAACAGTAGCCTTTGCAGAAATCTTTAACATCTCTTCAGGTTTATTTCTAAGAGCAATTTCTCTTAGCTCACATTTTTTTGAGGCCAAAATAAGTGCCATACGCGCTCTCATAGCGTAGGGACATCTTCTGAAGCTATAGAGTATTGGTAAATTCATTTTTTATTTGATTTAAAATTTGCGCCAATATGCTTCTGGTTTCTTGATTTTGCTAAATCAACTTGTTTTTGTCTGTCAGCATATCGTTTTTTTTGATCATGAGTTTTAATATTAAAACAATTTGGGCAACTAACTCCTCTTTCATAATGTTCTGAATCTTTGTCAAAATCAGTTATTGGCATTCTGCACCCATGACACATGTCATAGGAACCAACTTGTAATTTGTGATTTAAAGCTACTCTATCGTCAAACACAAAACATTCTCCATTCCATAAAGAGTCCTTTTCGTTAATTTTTTCTAGATAATTTAAAATTCCACCCTTTAGATGATAGACATTTTCAAAACCCTTGGATCTCATTAAAGAAGATGCTTTTTCACATCTAATGCCGCCTGTACAAAACATTGCAACTTTTTTATTCTTGTCAAAGCCTGATTCTTCAAGCATTTCAAGCCATGCAGGAAATTCTCTAAAATTTTTAGTCTCTGGTTGAATAGAATTTTTAAATGAGCCTATTGAATATTCATAGGTATTTCTTGTGTCTAAGACCAAAACTTCTTCATCGGTAATTAAGTTATTCCAATCCTTAGGATGAACATATTCGCCAGCATTTTTATTTGGATCAATGCTTGCATAACCAATAGTAACTATTTCATTTTTAAACTTAACTTTAAGTCTAGTAAAAGGATCCTTTTTTGACGAGGAATACTTGACTTCTAAGTTTTCAAAACCATTGATAGTTTTAATAAAATTAATTGCATTGTCCAAACTGTCGCTATTATTAGCAGATATTGTTCCATTTATACCCTCTTCACCTATGAGCAATGTTCCTTTAAT
>Ga0163109_10001790_pt1 | contig 16912 bp, 26 predicted proteins | sample CRUFie1St13metaG_FD_108704 | JGI IMG/M metagenome (GOLD analysis project Ga0163109, IMG submission 108704) | Marine microbial communities from the Costa Rica Dome - CRUD Field 142mm St13 metaG | ecosystem: Environmental > Aquatic > Marine > Oceanic > Photic zone | place: Costa Rica: the Eastern... | reverse complement strand
AGCTTCCTTAAGTGGACCATAGGATCGATAGTCAACTGTCTCTTGCTTTCTTAATTTAGCAAACATATATGCAGTAACATCATTTCTAAAACCATCTTTTGCAGAACCCACAACACCAATCATCTCTTCAATAGACTTCATGAATTTTTCGTCAGGTTCTCTTTCCTCTCTAGTAATCTTATCTTTAACTTTTGATCTAGTTGTGTAAGATTCAGCATTGTCCAAGTAAGAGTCAAACAATGACTGTGCTTGTTCTTCGTAAGCAGTGATGAATGCTTTGGCAATCTCTGTTTCGAGAATTTTAAGATACTCTTCACGAACTGTATTCTGTACAATCTCCAAGCATCTTTCTCTGAAGTCTTCATCCACTATTTGTTCTTTCACCATTTTTGTCAATGACTTCATGACACCAATAGGAGTGACACAATGATTCTCGCTCATGACCAATGCATGGTCGATAGCTTTCATGATGAAACGAGTGGAGATACCATTCATTCCTTCTTCCCTATGCTCTTCTCTCAGATCGTTAATGTCAATGTTCTTGACTCTTCCCTTTTCAATCACCTCTTCACCGTTGTAGATCTTCATCTTCGTGAGGAGATCACACTTGCCTGACTTCTTCAATCGACTCATAATCGAAAACATCGATGCTACCTTAATAGTGTGAGGTGCAATGTGAGCTTTGAAATCTGATCTCTTTAAGATTTTCTTGTAGATCTTTATCTCTTCGTTCAGTTCGAGACAGTATGGGACGTTGATTTTGACGACACGATCGAGGATTGCTTCGTTAGTATGCTCGGACTTAAAACGATTCCATTCAGACTCGTTGCAGTGAGCAAGAATAACACCGTCGAAAAATACCATATCATGTTTACCAGGCGCCGGCACACGCTTCTCTTGTGTTGCTGTAATAATTGTGTGCAAGAACTCGATCTCATTTTTGAATACCTCGATGAGTTCAACGATTCCTCTATTCCCAACATTGAATGCACCAGTTAGATTGAGCACTCTAGGGTCATCTTCGCTGAATTTGTCAAGCTTAGATATGTCTTCAGAACCAATCAATACCGAAACATCCTGAGAATTTGCATCCATTGGAGGTACAGAGGCGATCCCTCTACGGCCTCGTTGTGAAAACGTTGAGGATTTGACCTTAAAGTTTTCGTACTTGCCATCGTATTCTTCGAGGAGCCGGTGTCGAGCTACGGGACTAAGATCACCTTCGATCTTTACTCCTAACATATCTTCAAACTGTGGCCGTAGGGATCTAGGAAGCAACTGAAGTGGTTCCCCTCTCTGCGGATCGCCATCGAGGTGAAAGTATACTTCGCCATCGAGAGCATCCTTGATGTGTTCGGTCAGTGCGGATTTACCTGCACCTACTGGTCCCATCAATAACAGAACTTGTCTAGATTCTTCTCCACGTAGAGATGCACTCTTGAGGAAGTGCATTAATTTTTCAATGACTCTTTCGTTACCAAAGAATTCGTCTTTGAAGTAATCGTATATCTTTATATTGTCATCATTGAAAATTTTCTTCTTACGTGAGTCATCATTGTCCATTTTATTCACGCCATGCTTTTTGATCGAATCATACAATCGTTTATGTGCTGGCTTGGCAATGTCAGAATCCTCTTGTAATTTTGCTAGATACTCAAGGAACGTTCCTTCGAACTTTTCTTCCTTTTTCTCCGATCTTTGTTTATTTATCAAATCGAGAAATTTACTCATTAACGGCTCCTTAACTTAAATCTCGTATGGTGCGTCGTCCACCATTGTTATTAATTTTACTTCGCTTCCCCACAAGTGTGTAATGTGTTTTACAACTTTTTCTGCGTATGAGATCTCAAGATCCCGCCCATCGTGTTCGTGGTGCAACACTAATATATATCCATCTTCAATCGAATCTGCGTAAATAGTAGGAATAGAATTACCGGCAGTCTGTCGCAGTAGTACATTTTTTACGTTCTCCCAACCCTCTTCGTCGCTTACGTCATCAACTTCATAGTGATCTTTTTTCGCACTAAACGAAAATAAGTTTAATTCTTCACAGTCTTCTCTTGTCAGATACTGCCTGATGAATGATTCGTCATTATGAACCTCTCTTGCAATAAAGCATTCCTCGAGACCATAACGTTCTTCGATCTTGTTGAACAGATGAAATCCTAAGTGGTACGGATTGATGCGACCAACGTGAGGACGAACTACTTGGTTATGCGATTTTAAGAAAGGAAGATGAAGACCTTGTGGCAACTCGAGCTCGTGTAGGATCTTATAGTGCCAAAAGCATGCCCAACCTTCGTTCATAGTCTTTGTCCTGATCTGTGGCATAAAGTAATATGCACTATCCCGGACAATCTCGATTACATCACGCTGCCAATCTTCTAAATGTTCACCGTATGCTGCGCAAAATCCTAGTAAATCGTACTCAGGCTTATATGGTAAGTCCCTTGCATCCACTTTATTCTTCTTTACTTTATCTAAATTGTCCAATCTATATTTTTCGTACTCTTCAGGCAAGTTAGGTATGTCCATTGGATACCGTGGCACCTGATAAGAGATCGCATGAGCAGCATCAATTAGTGATTCTACCTTGTCGATACCAATATGCGGATCTTCACAGTACGATTGTATACGTTTCTTTGCGTTTCTCATTCGCGGGACAACTGTATCGGCGCGTGTATACCCGAAGTTTCTGTTCTGCTTAAAGAAATCGCTGTGACCGACGCAGTGTGCCATGATTAGAATCTGTAAGTACAGTGGGTTCTCTAACATTAGATACGAAATACACGGGTCAGAATTGATAATCAACTCGTAAGGTAACCCAGTCATTCCATGTTGGTACTGAGAATGTTGCTGCTCAAACGATTTACCATACGACCAGTGACCATAATGCGTAGGCATGCCGTGGTATGACATGTTACCGAGCATCTCGTAGTAGTCACAAGTCTCGTATGTGATAGGATACCAGTCGAGGCCGTGTTTCTTTGCGATCTCACAGATACGATCATCCCAGTCTTGTAGGTCTTGTAGGTTCCAGTCGCTCATCATTAACTCCTAAAAAATTCTCTAAATACTTTCCATACGTCATCTTTACGATAGATTCGTCCAATCTTAAACTTTTCATCTTCGTAAGGGTCGTATGCTTCTGAAAGTGTTGTCCCATTACCCCATTTTATTCTTTCATCTTCTGGTGTAATCTCGCAGTACCCGTAAAACTGGCACATCTGTTTAAGAGTTTCGTTTGAAGCGATGGTTCTATCCATGTCTTCTCCCCAGTTATCTCCGTCAGAACAATGGAATGCGTACAAATTCCACGAATTAGGATTGTATCTTTTATTCGCTTGTTCAATCACGTAATCAATACAAGGAGATACCATCGTACCACCACCGGTACCACGGCCGAAGAACTTATCTTCGTCCACTTCGTAGGGTTGAGTATCGTGTGCTACGAATACAATCTCGGTCTTTTCGTATTTAGATCGAATGAAGTGATACAGTAAGAAGAAGAATGACCGTGCCAAGTACTTCTTCTCGGTAGTCATCGAACCAGATACGTCCATCATAAAGAAGATACAAGCATTCGTGGCCGCTTTCTGCGTCACTGTTATGTGTTTGTAACGAAGATCTTGCTCAATGAAAGGAAATACTTCTTCGCCTGTTTCGGGATCTATCTTAATTTCTCCCTGTTTCTTGGCTGCCATCTTTCGTTTGATTCGCTGTTTAGCACTCTCTTTCTTGGAAAGTCTTGGTCTGATGCCATCAGAACGATACCCTTTACGTTTCACTTTTTCAGACAAGATTTCCTTCATCTGTTTTTGTTCCATGTCGGGTAACTCGAGGTCTTTGAAAAGATAATGTGCCAACTCTTCGAGCGTCACTTCGACATCGTAGTATTCCTCACCGGGCTTGTTTCCGGCTTTGTCGGGTTTACCCTTGCCTTTCTTTTGTTTTTGTCCGATTTTCTGGCCTCTCTTAACGTCAGCATCGCCTGCTGAACCCGCTTGGCCTTGCTGGTTTTGACCATACACGAACCGATATTCCTTAATGCCCCTTACGGGTATCCGGATCTTCTTCTTGCCATCTTGACCAATGATCGATTCTTCAGCGACAATGTCGTGGATGCCTTCTCTAATTGCTTTCTCGATCTTTTCCTTGTGGCGACTACGATCTTTCGCGGATCTATCGGCGTTTGTACGGTGATGTGAAAATACTGATCCCATTGTTACTCCTCTTTAGTGACATTTTACTCGACCTGATGACGATGTATACGAATTAAAACGAACGAACATTGTTATCTTCTATAAATTATCAAATGCCCACGATACAAACGGTTTTAGATAGGGATAACAATCTCGTAAAGCTTCGTTTCTTGTGAGCCATTCATAACCATCATGTTCTAGTTTTCCTGTCTCTGGATTCTTTTCGATTATGATTGGTGTTCCCCAATCTACTTCTCCTAGCCACATCGTCAAGTGCGAATCATTTACAGGTCCGGCTAAGATGTCAGCCTTGTTGATTTTAATTCCTGTTTCTTCGAAGGTTTCTCTTTCCGCAGCCATCCAAGAAGTTTCGCCTTTGTCGACTCTTCCTTTTGGTAAATCGTACAACGCACCGTGTTTCTTGCGATGTTTTTCGTCACCAATTAGTCCTAAGATTTTTGGTTCACCATCGTGAAAACTGATAATCATAATTCCTGCGCCCATGTGTCCTCCTTGCTTCATCCAACTATACCGCTTTCTTGTCTGGAGGTATTCTAAGTTGTTATCATTTGCGTATGCTTCTCTCTCGAATGGAATCGTATAGTAGGCAGTTGAACCTTCTCTGTATTTGAGCCAATTAAGAAAATAGAAGACATAATAAAGAATAACGAAACCGACGATGCCAGTTTCGATGTATTGTTGCCAATGGATCGTTTCGTGGTTCTTGGTCACTTCGGACATCTCTCCTCTCGAAAAGACGAACGGCCCGATAGTAATTGCTCCAATTTCTATAGGCGTGAAATACGATAAGATAACAGGCACCTTTGAATTTTCGAAAAACCAAGGTTTCGAATCTCTAAACATAGTAGTTCTCCAGACGGGTCAACTACTAATTATGATCAACGATTATAATCGTCTGCCAATCTTATCACATCGTCTAACTCTACTGTCGAACACTCGAGAATTATTACGTCTCCTTGTGCGGATGCACCAAACCTGTGCACTTTTCTCGGAGGAACATGAATAATAGATCCCGGGTGGAATGTTTCGTTGTCTTCGAAATCAATCGAGTTCCAAACAATTAGATTTCCACTAAGAACGTAAATAGTTTCTTCTTTTAATTCATGTAGCTGTAGTGACATTCTGTGTCCAGCTTTTATTGTGATTCGTTTCATAACGTATTTTGGAGCGATCTTAAGGATCTCTTCTTTGCCCCAAGGTTTAATAACTATCTTTACCTTCGCCATAACCTGCTGCCCACCCTGCTAATTCGACTGCTTCCAAGTTGAACCGATCTGCATTTTCGACCAGTTCGCTACTTGACCTAATTTTTTTGCCGCCAACTCCCGTGATGACTTCGCAACCCACCTGCTGACAGATCTCCCATTCCGGAATGTTCGTGGCATCCGTTCTATCTCCGCCTTTGGTGAACCATCTTGGTCTTATTCTGTGGATCGCCTTCGTGACTGTAAAGTCATCGTTCGTATAGAACCACGGTAGAACGCAATCTACACCGGCTATTCCGTGAATAATCTCCATTCGATCTTCGAGAGACATAAAATTGTATCCTTTCTTCGCTTTTAAGAAATCGTCACAGTTCACTAGTACAGTCACAAGAGGACGATTTGCAGATGGAAACTTCTTCGGATTGTTCGCCATCTTTACAGTCTCTTGAATACATCGTAGGTGACCCACATGTAAAGGGTCAAAACCACCAGATGTTAGCATCACAGCTTGGTGATACCCGATCACGTCGGAACAAAGATCTCTCCATTCTAAAAATTTTTCAATGTTTTCAAAAATAGCCATTGTTACCTCAGAAAGAATTGTGTAGAAATAAGTGCCACGCACAGTACGAACGAAAGAATGTTTTTGAATGTTAGAATCTCTTCGCCTAGAAAGTACCACGTGAGAGGAATAAAGACAAGATACCCTAAACCAAACGTTAAGAAACGAATAGACCAAAGGGTGATACCTTCATCATACATCATTTTTGTACCTGTGGCAAACAGCAAAGATACGATAGGGCCGAACACAAGTGCGACATAGATATAATTCTGTTCCAACCATCCACCTATAATGCCAGAGTTGGATTGAAACCACGCTAGAACTTGAGCGATTGCGAATAACGCACCGGCAATAAATGTTTTCATGTTTATGATCCTATGACATCTGCGATGATGTTAGCGATTTGAGGAAAATACTCAATGTCTCTTCCTTTTTTAGTTGTCATTGCAGCAGTACCAATACGTATTCCAGAGGTTTCTACAACGGATCTTGGATCGTTCGGCACTGTGTTTTTGTTTACAATTATATTATACTCGTGTTGCAGTTGATTTGCAACATCTTTTCCTGTCTTTTCTCCGGTATGAATCAAAACAATGTGCGAATCTGTACCATCTGTCGAGACTTTTATACCTCTGTTTTTGAGAATAATGCTCATCACTCTTGCGTTGTAAACGACATCACTTGCGTATTCTCTAAACTCTGGTTGGGAAGCTTCGTAGAATGCCTGTGCTTTGCCGGCTATGTGGTTCATAAGAGGGCCGCCCTGTGTTCCCGGGAAGACCGCAGAGTTTATCTTGCGAGTTAAGTCCTTTCTATTCCATAAGATCATGCCACCCCGAGCTCCACGAAGAGTTTTATGGGTTGTAGAAGTAACGATGTCTGCGTAAGGAAGAGGATTTGAATAAACTCCTCCGGCAATCAAACCTGAATAATGCGCCATGTCAACTAGAAGAAGTGCGCCAACTTCGTCGGCTATTGACCTAAAAGCTTGCCAATCTATTTCTCTCGGGTATGCACTACCTCCTGCGATTAATAATTTAGGTTTCGTTTCTTTCGCTCTTTCTCGAACAAGATTATAGTCTATCCAACCATCATCACCAACGTTGTAGAACTGTGCATCGAACCATTGACCTGAAAGATTTGCACCAGATCCGTGCGATAAGTGACCTCCTGCCGTAAGATCCATTCCTAATGTCGTATCTCCCGGTTCTAGAAATGCTTTGTATACTGCGAGATTGGCGTTGGCACCAGAGTGTGGTTGTACATTTGAAAAATTACATCCAAAAAGTTTTCTCACTAGTGTGTTCGCTCTACGCTCTAGTGCGTCAAAGTTTTCACATCCGTTATAGTATCGTTTTCCTGGGTATCCCTCTGCGTATTTATTTGTAAACTCAGACCCAACAAAGTGTCTTACTTCGTCAGATACGCCATTCTCACTTGCTATAAAGTGATGACATTCAGTTTGTCTATGTTTTTCTTCGTTCAAAATTTCTTGTAAGATAGGATCAAATTTCATTTTATCTCCGTGCGAGTATAGCGTACTCTGTGAGTGGTTCTTTTTCATTCGCTCTGTCGATACAATGGCCTTCGGTCCGGCCTGCTTTCGTGTGAGCATTTTTTGTATGTAATTTTTTATACGTCACAATCGAGGATCTGTCAAATCCTCCAGCTGTGATCACATCCTCGAGTTCACCGAGGGTAAGCAAACCCTTGTTAGAATACGAAAACATAAGATAGGGTGATTGTACCATCGAAAGGATTCGCTCAAAAGAGGGTATCACGATGGATTTATCGTTGTATTCGAGATCTCCACAGTATCCTTCGAGTTCTACTCTGCGTTTTGCTCGACCAGATACCTCTGGTTTGTCGTTTCTAACGAGATTATTCCACAGATGGTAGAAAGAATCGTATCTACAACCACCTGTACGTGACACTTTCTTGTTGTTAGTGCCGTAAGGAGGATCGATGTAGGTGATGTCTGTTTCTACTTTATCGATAATATCGTACATGTCTTCACAATGGATCACGTGTTCGAACTTATGGGTTGTTTCTATTGGTGGAACCTCTAATCGTAACGGTCGAAGTTTTCCTTTTTTCCAATCTTTGAAATATCCTGATTGGTGTCCCATCCAATTTGATATCTTTGAGACTCCCATCATCAACGAAAGAAGCAACACAGACTTCTCTACGCAATCATCAGGATACATTTCATCTATCTGATGTCGTATACAATCGATCTTTCTTGCGTTATAGTCGACCCAAGGTTTAGGATTGCCATCTGCGCCGATAGAACACCCGTTGTTCTCTGGTGCTCCGTACGTATTCGCATACCAGCCATCTGTCAACGAGTGATACGAATCAGGCAATGCATTGAGACCATCGATAAGGTATTCGAACAGTTGTAAGTTTTGCGTGTTCTGAAGATACGCTTCGAGAATCACCTTTGTGTAGGACTGTCTATCGTTGGCAACGATCTTATATCGGTTGCGAAAGTGATGTGACACTCTTCCTGAACCTGCGAATGCATCGAAGAAAGAATGAATTTCAGTGTCTCCTAGATAGTCTAACATTGAATCTTTTAGAAAAGGCAACAATTTACGTTTGGAGCCCATGTATGGAATAGTTTTCACTTAAGCGTCTCCTTAAAACCCTTAGGAAAGATGTCTTTATTCTTCGACCAGAACCGGTCCCAATCGGCATCGAGAATGTAAGTAACTGCTGTGTCGGTATCACTACGAACTGAACGTCCAACCGATTGCACAATTGTCTTTGCAGTTTGGAGAGGATACCACCAACGCCACTTATGCATGCGTTTCTTTACGAGCTTGTCGCCAAGATACGGATACGGCACTTTACAAATGATTTGAAACCGACTGAGATCTCCCTTCAAGTCGACACCTTCTTGCATGGAAGGCGATAGAAGCACCGTAGGTCTCGGGTCTGCCATGTGTATCTTTAATTTCTTCTCTCTATCTTGAGAAGTATGCGTAAGCAATCGCTTGGATCGTATGTTTCGCTTGAGATACTGTGCGATCTTATACGAATGACAATGGATAATGCCTTTTTCATCGGGATGTGCGTCAAGGATTGCCTTTACAGCTTGTGCCATCTTAGGCAAACCTTTGTCTATGTTCTTAAATGACATAGAAGCGATTGGAGATGCGATGATAGGACGATTCTCTACCGGAAACGGTGATGGTATCGAGATGAATGCAACATCTTTTACGGGCAGACCGAGGGTTTCACAAAATGCTTCCTTGTTCATTATCGTGGCTGACATCATTAGAACCTTGGTTGCACTACGAAAGAGGTACTGTTCCGAGAAAGGGCCAACACAAATAGGTTTGAACTCAAACTTCTTCGTACCTTTTACGTCTGTTTCGGTGATGTTCAACACCCAGTTGTCTTTATGGTAGTGTGTTATGAATCGTGAGAGCTTACAAATGTGTTTATCAAGCAACTCGTATTGTGACGAAACCTTTAAGAACTCTTTCATCTTCTTCTGTAGCGAAAGCTTTTCGATGATCTTCTTGTAATGATCGACAACTGTTTTCAGTTTTGGTTTATACACATCGACGATCCACTTAAACACTTGGTATTGTGTCGTTAGATTCGGGACTTTGAGTTTAAGAACCTGATTACAAAAGTGTTCTGATAGGACAATCTCGATGAAGTTGCCAAGTTCGACTTCTGTATTGTGACATTCGTCCACGACCATCATCGTACGAGGCGTGAGCTGTTGTGCATAGTATGTTTCTGCTAAGAAATACGAGAAGTTCGTAACACCGTGATCACCATCCATGAAGTCTTGCTTCGCTTTCCGATACCGACAACCAGTGCCTCCACAAGACTGTTTGAAACGATTATCCTGTGTGCATTCCATCTCTCGTCTGGCCATCGCACATGTCTTCTGTTTATAGTACTTGCATTGGAAGTTAGTGGAAGATTGAAGGTTCAACATACCTCTCTTCTTAAAATCACGCATGTATTGTTGTTGTAGAACCTTTTGCGTCGTAAGATAATACGTGCCCATACCGTTTACGTGTTGGTTATAGTATTGCGCAATGGTGAAACCAATCGCACTCTTACCGACACCGGTTCCTGCCTCGATCACAACGAATCTTTTGTCTTGGTTGATGAAAGCATCGAGTGCAAAATCGATCGCTTGGTCTTGTTCTGGACGTGTTTGTGGGTACGGAAAAAATTGCTTCCAGTTGTGTGTCATACGAAATCTCCTGTGCATAGTTCGTTATTGTATTATACACAGAAATGACAGATTTTACAACTCTCCAAGCAACATTCCAAAGAACAAATCTTCACCTCTACGACCTACGTATTTGTCGATAAACTGGGGAATAGTGTATTGTTCCATGTGTTCGAAGCCAAATGAAGAAGTAGGATCTTTTGTTCCGAATGTGACGTGAAAGTTTTCAGCATCGTTCTTAAGCCAATTGGAGTATCGTTTACACTGAGACCACATCTCCACCATTCCTTCGAATTGTGCGAATGTCATTTCACTCCAGTCTTTCCCGGTGAGCCAAAGCTCGTTTGCAGTCGAAACTTTTATCCATCCCGGAGGACTCGAATCTAAGGGAATCCTGTCTTGCATTTTGTTTTTCATTATGTGCCCTATCATCCAATCGTCGTGACTCCCGTGATTTTCTAAATCAATAAACTTGCCATCTGGCGAAATCCAACCGAGTGAATGTTTGTTACATCCATAGTCATTCACCTCTAAAATTATCGCACGTATCGATTCTCTTAGGACATCTTCTTCATCGATTTGCACGTCCATCTGGCCTATTTCTTTCTCAGAGGATGCAAATGGGTTTTCATAATTGTCAGTATCCACTTTCTGTCTCCAATTCCCAGGGTCCAAATGTGCCCGTTTCAGACATCCATTCCATCACTTCATCTCTTGTGTATTCAAAGATCTTCGGTGTTCTCGATACACGGCCCATAGTGTCATCCCAGTATTCACTCTGATCGATTTTGCCAAGGAGATAATAGATTGCACGTGGCATTTTTATATCGCGGCCATTGGATCGATCATGAACTGTATCAGTTGCTTTGTGAATAAGAAAACAATGCCCGTATGGTACGCCAGCAAGTTGACCTTGCCCCATCACCTCGGCATGCACGAGGACGTATTCGTCTGCTTCTTCAAAGCTGTTCAGCATAAATCTTCCGTGAACTTCGTAACAATCACCTAAATTAGCCATCTCATTCTTCCCATTGTATTTTTTCGACATAGTACGAAGGAGTCACTATAATCGTATCACCAATAAGTATGTGATAAATCCAGTCTTGGTATGTGTGTGGATTCCAATACGAAAAATTATCGATGCTTACAACGATGCCGACCGAGTACCGATGGCCCGAACCTCTTTGGCGACACCAGCACAATTCACCGACCCTGGCGGTTTTCTCCCAGAACGAAGGGCTATTTCGCATATATGTTCAAGTCTTTCAATGTGTTCATAGGCATCCCATGGATTGGCACCCACGGAACACACACCATGCGCCGCTTGGCCAACGATGTCAAATTTAACTATGTTTGTTCCGGTATTACTCCAATTTGTCATCGCCTCAAACGTGGCCTCAGCTAGCTCTGAAGAAGTGACAGGAAGCACAGGAACACTTGGGCCTACACGTGTGTATCGTGACACTTCCGGGAAATCTGCAGCAAGTTTCTGTAGATCCCATCCAGCGTACATTGCTGCGATAATGTTTGTAGGATGAAGATGCACGACAGCCCTTGTGTACTTTGCGTATCGTTGTAACTTTGTGTGCATTTCTAACTCACCCGATGGTGTCGTTCCTACTGGTACATTTATGCCAGCAGGTGTCAGCGTACACTTAATCATGTGTTCTGGATGTATAATTGTTTTACGCCATCCAGACGGCGTGATGTACAATGTATCCTTACCTGTCATTCTTAACGATATATTCCCATCTCTAGTAGTGATCCATCCTTTTTCGTATGCTCTACGCATCACGTCGCCCATCGCTGTTAGCATTCTCTAACCCTCCATCTACTGTCACCTTCCCAGTGATCCAAACACTTCCATTGTAATCGACTTTCTACGACTGTTTGGATTTTCCTTTCGCCACAGATACGACAGATCTTAATGCCTTCATTGGCTATGTTGTTGACAGCGTTTCTTATCGAATCAGGAACATTGGCTACACCGTTCCCATTGACTGGTTCAAGGTATACAACGAAGGATCCAAACTTTTCTTTCATTTGGAAGATACGTAGTGCGCGATTTTCAGGTTCTGTGTCATTCCATTCCTCCACGAGCTCGATGATCTCGTCTATAAGAGGTTCCCAAGCAGGTACGATACAAGGAGGATAATGAAACAAATCCTCCTTCTCGCTGTATTTACGCTGCATGCGTTCTATAATCGTCTTAAAATTATTCTGCAAGTTCGTCAGGTTCGTCATCTGGTAGCTCCATCACATTAAAATAAGGAAATTCGTCACCACAACCATCCGTACGGTGAACGTAATAAATCTGATCTTCGACAAGCACTTCGATTCGATCGTGTCTCCAATCGTATGATGGTGTGTGCTTAAGCACCAACGCTGGTAATTCTTCCGTGGCCAACGTAAAAGCAGAGAAATCTCTTTCGTTAGTTATTTTAGTTCCCGGGTGAATAATCACTGTCGACCCTATTTTGGGCCACGATTCCTCTATCAGGTTGTTTATTAGTTGTTTCGCTGAACTCATCTTTGACATAACATCTTTCCAATTTAGTTATATCATACCATTGAGGGCCCGATTGTTCAAAGAACACTAGTGCAGAATCATCTTTGATCTCTAACACCAGCGAAGGTTCATCAAAATAACGTTGGAGCATCGCTGCTCCGTTTTTATTCCAGCCGTATTTTTTCACGCCGATGACTAAGTCTCCGGGTTTAATCTGTATCTTTCGGAAAATGCTCATCGCAGTATGCTCCAAGAACGAGATGGTCGTCTTTCCTTCTTTTAGAAAATGTCGCAGGAGCTCCGCACACTTCGCATAATTTACAAGACATAGATTCAGCAAGGTGTATAGCACCAAAGATTTCTTCAGAAATCGATGAGTTCGTCGAATGCGGATAGTGATGGACTACACAATGTAGCCCTCCATGACGTTTTTCGATAGAATAAATCTTCACTTGTGTGTCATGAACCTTGTTATGCCAGTGGATGTATTCCAATAACGATTCCACCAAGGTTTTCCAACCATCTGGCGGATCTAATTTATACAAATCTTCAAGTTCTTCTTCGTATTTGCTAACTAATTCGTCTGTCCAACTCATAGTTTCTCCTGCTCAGGAATTAATTATACCTCGAAAGAAAAAGAGGGCGTGCAAATAACACGCCCCAGAGCAATTAATTGAAGGTGTTCACTATTCAGTCAAAAAATTAAATAGTTCAGTTGCCTCTTCAATCACTTTCTCAATACGAATAGACTTTGGTTTGATCTTGTTCGTCTCCCAATCGACACCTTGGTTGTGCTTCTGTAATTCTGTAACGAATTTGATTAGATCAAACTTTATAGTGACAGAATCTAATGCGCTTTGGGGTTGCACAACCGATGCTAACTGCGATTTAAATTCAGGTGGAAGTTCTTCAAGAGCTTGCGCAAACTCTTCTAAGGTTGGTTGATCACTCATGTGTTGCTCCTATTTGGTTTGGACGAACTTGTATAATTTTTCAGCTTCAGCAATGATGTCTTCTGTCGTAGGCATCGATGGATATTCAACAGCTGTATGATCAAAGTTAGAATCTTTTTGCAATGTAATGTGCGTATTCTCACGAATGGTATCGTATGTACGTTGGTATCGGAACATTAAGATCTGTTCAGCTTGTTTCAATAGTTGAGCTCGTAGCTCGTAAGGTGTAGCACTCATTTTATTTCTCCTGTGTTTCTGGGTGAGTGTTTAGTATTTGTAACCACTTATAGGGTACATTGATAATTGTACCTTCCGACAGTACTTTGTACACGAGAATTCTGTTGGTCCCGGGTGGCAACGGCTCTATCGTCCTATCCACAATGATGCCTATCCTGTATTCGTAAGGATGGCCTTTCTTAAGGGTGACCATGTCACCGATGTTCATAACACTGCTCGAGCAGGAACGGAGTCATGAACAATAATTCACCGCCTTCTAGAACAACCCATCTTAGCCTTTCCTCGAGGGGAGTTTGTTCATCGTAATCACAATCGAGACAGTAATCTGTATCGACTATGATCGCGACAGAGGATCCCCAGAAAGGAATGTGAAGTTGTGCCCCTGTTTGTGTTTTCGGATAGAGAAGATCACCTATTTGCATACGACACCTACGAATTTAGAATGCATCATCACATAAGAGTTGTTTGGAAAATACACGCCTACTTCGTGGCCACCCTGTATCTTCTTAAGATGAATGATTATACCGTACTTCGGTCGTTTGTACCGAAGAGGGCCTGAATACTCGATTATGTCGCCTATTTTCATTAGTGCACCAATGGTTCTACGGTGTGAGCCATCCACTCATCGACTTCACCGTCGTGGAGAACGATAGCCCAAAGATGCTGATGGTCTTCATCGAGTGTGAAACCCACGATCAGTCCCATCCAACCTTCCTTAGACCCGTAACCAGTTACTTTTTTTACGAGATCACCAACATTCATTTTTATTCACTTTCTTCTTCTGTGATGACAGTCCCATCAAGATACCTTTCTAAAACAGTTATTTTTTCGTCGCCTATGAGTACTTCGTAGAAGTACATTGTACCCAGTCTTTCCACTGTGTCATAATCATTTACTTGCACGATGATACCGACCTCTTTGTGAAGGTGTGGCCATCTTTGATGATACTTCATCGTAACGAGTTGACCTTTCGAGTAGCGAGGAGACGATTCCACCGGCTGATTTCTGATTTTTTGTCTGTATCCGGTGATGTCTTCTTTCAATAAGTCCTTTGCGATCGTTTCCCACTGGTTCGTATTTGTCACAGAAGACAGAGAATCTTTCAAAATTTTTAGTATCCTTGAAAACATGATATTTATCCCACTTGACCACGAGCACATCGATTTCTTGCTGGTTATCTAGATTAATTACTGTTGTCTGGGCGAATGATACCAAAACTTTTTTCATAAGACCCTCCTCTACGTATCATACTTAATTTTGTACGGATGTTCAACACTTTAAGGGGAGATACGATGTGCGGAAGATTTTAAGATTTGGAGTTTTGTTAGTTTGTTTTGTGTTTACAGTTAGTTGTTGTTTTCAAAAAGTCCCTCCTATTAATCACGCAAAAATCGTAAATAAAGTTCCAATCGATCCCGCATCTGTCATCTTCATATTGGGTAAAGATCTGGAATTAGATGCCGACATGAGCGGGTCTGGAATCGTTATAGAATCGAACAAAGATGAGTCTTGGGGCATCACCGCAGCTCACGTATGTTATCCAGAAGTGATGGATCCTTGGGTCCTACGATTAGATGCTTGGATGATGATAACAGTCGACATCAACGGAGATGTCAGGCCTATCGAAGTGTTGGCGTTGGACATCAAAAACGATGTCTGTATTTTCAAAATGCCTTATCCAAGCGCTGGTGTCGTGCCTTTGGCCACGAACATGCCAATGATCGGTGAAAGAGTTTTCCTTGGTGCGTTTCCACTCGGTGTATTCGAACCGGGACATGTGCCTTTCTTCGAAGGATTTTACGCAGGTGTCCTGAATGGGATGGATTCTTTTACTATTCCCGTAGCACCCGGGTCGTCTGGAGGTGGTATTGTAAACCAAAGAGGCGAGCTGATCGGGATTGTATCGATGGCCATCGAAGGTTTCGAAAATATTACCCTAACTGCAAATGTAGAAAACATCCAGACTTTGCTGGATGTTGCGAAGAAGAACCCTGATAGGCTAACTATTATTCGTTAGTAATCGGGATTGGCGCCGGTATACTCTTGCTTTCTTACGATAGCGCGTATAGCGGCCCACTCTTTCTTCTGTAGAGCCTTAAAGTCTGAATCATGTACGGGTATTGGATACGAATATCCCCAAGTGTACCCCTTTTGGATGAGTTCTGTTAGTTGTTCACCATACTCTTTTTGACACTTTTCGAAGGATGTTGCGTGTGGGATAGATTTCAGATATTTAAGGATGTCTCCTAGAACACGACGAAACCTATAGGTTTGTTCACTAACTGGCTGCCGCGGTTTTTTGTTGTTATCTGACTTACGGGATCTGTGGGATTTACGATTTGTGTGTTGCTTGTTGTCCATTGTGGACCTCCAAGTTTGAGTTTTAGATAGGGTGGAAGGAATAATTATATTGTACCGCGAGAGATACAGTTGTTCAAGAACTTTTCGCCGGTTTCAGTGAGTCCATAACCGTTAGGACTTAAATAGATAAAGCCAACATCTACGAGATTATTGGCCAACTCTTGTCTAATAGTCGCTGAACACGGGAAATGGGTGATAGTAAGCCACGTATCATACGATATTGCTTCGAGTACAGAGACTACGACACACCCGGGGAAGATCATGACTTCGGCTCTTTCATTTGGATGAGGAAGTCACGGCCTTTCTTTTCGAACTGTAGCGAACCAGTCGGGCAAATAACCCAGCCGAGCTTGGTGCGACAGATACCGGGATCGGGTGCGTAGCCATCGGTAAGAATGAGTGCACCATCGAAACGCTTACCAGCCGGCGAATGAAGGTGCTTGGTGACACAAGCGAAGTCGGTGCCACCGCATCGAGTACGATTAAGTTCTACTCTTTTGCCTTTGCGTAGTTCGCGTTCGGACTTGGTGTCGACCTCTGTATCGAAGTTGAAGAGAGTGAAGGTGACTCTTTTGGCGAGACCATCGAGTTCTCCTGCGAACAACGCAAGATCGGAGTCGGATACAGAGCCGGACTGGTCGAGGTAAACAGCGATGTT
>Ga0163109_10001789_pt1 | contig 16937 bp, 15 predicted proteins | sample CRUFie1St13metaG_FD_108704 | JGI IMG/M metagenome (GOLD analysis project Ga0163109, IMG submission 108704) | Marine microbial communities from the Costa Rica Dome - CRUD Field 142mm St13 metaG | ecosystem: Environmental > Aquatic > Marine > Oceanic > Photic zone | place: Costa Rica: the Eastern... | reverse complement strand
GGGCGCCGTCGCCTTCCAGAAGGGGCTGGGCGCCATCCACGCGCTGTCTCACCCCATCGGCGCCATCCACGGCACCCACCATGGCACCACCAATGCCGTCTGCATGCCGGCGGTTCTGCGCCTCAACGCACCGGCGATTGCAGCGCGCTTTGACCGCGCTGGGGGCTATATCGGGATTGACGGCGGTTTTGCGGGTTTTCAGGCCTTCGTCGACGAGTTCAACGCCAGTCTGGGCATCCCTCGAACGCTGGCTGAAATCGGGGTAACGGATCCTGACCCCGACCGGCTGGTGCGGGAGGCGCTGGCCGATCCCAGCTGCGGGGGCAACCCGATCCCGCTAACGGCTGAGAACCTGCGCGGCCTGCTGCTCGAACTGCTGTGAGCCCCATGGGGGTGGGCTGAACCCACCCGGACGGCATCGGGCTGGGCTGTCAGCCCACCAGCGCAGCGCCCTCGCTGAGCGCCGAGAGCTTGGCAAAGGCAATATCAGGGTCCACAGCGCCGAACCCGGCAAAGGTGCCGAAGCCGCAATCCGAGCCGGCAATCACCCGGTCCGCGCCGACCATATCGACAAAGCGCCGGATGCGCTCGGCCACCAGTTCGGGGTGCTCGACGAAGTTGGTGGTGGAATCGATCACGCCGGGGACGAGGATCTTGTCCTCCGGGATGTCCTTGCGCCGTTCGGCAAAGACCGCCCATTCGTGCCCGTGCCGGGGGTTGGAGGTCTCGAACAGCACCTTGCCCGCGTGCGTGCTCATCAGGGTGTCGAACATCTTCGTCATGGGGATGTCGCAGACGTGCGGCCCTTCGTAGTTGCCCCAGCAGATGTGGACCCGGACACGTTCGCTGGGCACACCCTCAAGCGCGTGGTTCAGCGCTTCTACGTGCAGGGCCGCGACCTTGAGAAACTCTTCGTCGCTGAGATCGGTGAACAGCATGTGCCGCGACAGCGCCAGATCCGGGCAGTCGAGCTGCAGGTCCAGCCCGGCAGCGACGATGGTCTGATACTCCTCCCGCATCGCGTCGGCCAGCGCGGCAAGATAAGCCTCGCGCGTGGGGTAGAAATCGTTCTGCAGGAACAGCGAGATCACCCCCGGCGAGGCTGCGTTCATGAAGCCGTGATCGACGCCGCTGGCGTCCATGGCCGCGCGCAGGTTGGCGATGTCCTTGTTCAGCTCGTCCTGCCCCTTGGAGCGGACTTCGCCCACGCACATGGGCCGGGCGTAGGTCGGCGTGCCGCCGTCGTCGGCGAGGCGCTGGAGGAAGGAGGGGAACAGCTTGAGGTCAGCGGGTGCGTTGCGCGGGCTGTCGCCATCAAAGCCGGTGTAGCGGTCCTTGACGTAGGTAGCGTACGAAATCTTCGAGGTTTCGCCGTCGGAGACGATGCTGACCCCGGCGTCTTTCTGCCGGGCCACGGTCGTGGCCACAGCCGAAGTCATGGTGGCATCAAAAGCTGCCGGATCGTAGTCCTTGCCTTGTTCCCGGGCGAAGATGAAATCAACGACTTCCTGACTGCGGGGCAGGGAGCCCACGTGGGTGGTCTTTACGGCCATGGTGCTGCTTCCTCAGGCTTGGGGTTTCCAGGTGGCGCCAGCGGGGTCGTCGGTTGGCACAATGCGGTACAGGGCCGCTTCCCCCGTCATAGACGGCACGAGGCTATAGGCCACTTGTGCCGGCACGCTCGCGGTATCTCCGGCATTCAGCGTGGTGGTTCCGCCCTCCCACGTCAGGCGCCAGTGTCCCTTGACTGGCATCAGAACGCTGACTGCGTCGCTGGCCGTCATGTCGCTCTGAGCTGAGCCGCGCGACATGAAGTCTATCTCAAAACCCGGGCGGTCAATCAGCACTCCGTCACCACCCAGAACCTTGGTAGGCTCAGAATGTGAAAGGGCCAGCAGGTCGAGGTAGCGGGCCACGTACTGCGGCACGACGTCCTGAGCGCTGAGCTCTGGGTAGGCCTTCAGTTCCTCTGGGGTGAGGAGCGGCATAGGCGAGATCCCTTCCGGCAGCGTCTCGCCCTTGGTGGTATCGTAGAGGCGCCCGGTCTCGGCAAGGACCAGCCCGTGATCCTGAGCATCTTCAATGACTTGAGGGGCCCAGATGACGCCGCCGCCAGCATCGTCACCGCCGAGAATTGCCATGATCATTCCGTAGTCTGAGCCGATGTTCTGAAAACCGCGGAAGATGCCCGTTGGAATGTTGAAAATGTCGCCCTGCTCGAGGATCACTTCTCCGGCTGTGCCCCAGCGTCCCCAGAAAAACCGCCAGCGGCCAGAGAGAATGAAGAACACCTCTGCCGTCCGATGGGAGTGCAGGGAGTTGGTGCAGAACGGCGGCTGTCCCCCGGCCCCGATATTGAAACCATGCGGGATCGATATGTGGACGTGCTGGTCAGGGCTCTCTGAGACCCCGCCGCCGATGATGGTGAAGTTTTCTTTGCGGTCAGAACCGGGGGTATGCGTGTCGATGAATGCCGTTTTGCAGGGTCGTAGATCGCCGTAACGCACAATGCGTTCTTCGAGTTGCTCTGGTGTCATCTTTTAGTTCTCCGTTTTTTTCCATCCATCCCTGCCTCGGTAACGAGGGTCGGGGAGCACCGGCTGTTCTCAGCCAGTCTTCAACAGGATTTGTTTCCAGATCGCGGTTTCGTCGAGCAGGGTGTATTCCCGCCGCAGGCCCCAGGGCCCGAACTCGGCGTGACTGATCCCCAGAACGTACACTTCAGCACCAGTCGGCGCCCCGAAGTGCCCCCAACCGCTGTGCTTACCCCACAGGCTCCAGCGCACCGCAGCGCGTGGTGGCATCATCGGGTCTTCGCGGCCGACGACGTGGTGCAGCCTGAATTCGGCATCGGGAAAAGCAGCACGCAGTCCCATCCAATGACTGTCCGCCGTGTCCGGCCCGACGCCCGTGACCCCGCCGGCATAAGTCGTCTGTACCGCTCGGTCATACTCCTTTGGAATGGCCGAGAACTCGGCGCCCATAATCCGGCTGAGCAGGTCGGCATAGCGTGCACCATAGGCGTTATCATTGCCGCTGCCCTTGTACGGACCGGGTTGGTCATTGCGGGGCGTCAGTGGCGACGCTGCCGAAGCCGGGCCGCCTTCGCGCTCGATCAGGTCGGCAGCAAAGGCTTTCGGGTCCCAACCCATCTGCCGGACGATCGCGCCCTGGTCCCTGATCAGCCATTCGTCGTTGATCTGGTTGTTGATGGCGTGAGTATCCGCAATGATCCGATAGTGCAATTTTGCGCCCGTCGCTTCGCCAAACACACCACTGTGGGCGTGCGTCGCGGTTGAGTAGATGCGGTGCGAACTGTGTAGCCCCTCTTCCGGGGTTCCCGACCAAATTACGTCTTCACCGAGTAACTGCCGATCCGGGAACTCGGCGAGGGTGGCCATGGTGGCTGCGATGGTGTCGATGTTGCCGATTGAAATGGCCGCCGGCGTTCGCACCACAATATCATCTGAATAGTAGTGATGCAGCGTGGAGATGCCACGGTCTTCCCATATCTCCCGGGTCACGCCGAGGATGTAGTCGGGAAAGTCGGTGAACTTAGGATCGAATCCCTGCATTTTCTGGCTTCCTAGGCTTTGGGGGGAGGCTGGCGTCGAGACGTGCCTCGTTCGATGAGCGGGCCGTCGATTGCGACCTGCCGAGGGATGAAGTTTTTCGGGTTTTCAACATGCTGGATCAGCGTGTTGACGGTCTCCTCGACCATCAAATTGGCCCGCTGACGCACTGTCGTCAGGTCATAGGCTGGCCACGCGGCGGGTGGAACGTCGTCGTAGCCCACCACCGCAACGTCTTCTGGAACGCGCATGTGAAGTCGGTGACGCAACACGTCGAGCACATGAAAAGCCATGTGGTCGTTGGCGACGAAAACAGCGTCTGGTCGCTGTTCGCTGGGTTTGTCAAACATCGACAAGGCGGCCTCGATAGCACCTTCCTTACGGAAATTGCCGACCTCTCGGGCAAATAGGTCCATGCTGTGGGTCTTCAGGGCGGCCATCAGGCCTGCCTCGCGGTCGCGCTGGGTCGAGGCGCCTTCCCAGCCGGCGATATAACCAATCTGCTTGTGACCACAGGCAATCAGGTACTCCCCGATCTTGCGCCCTCCGGCAAAATTGTCCGAGGTTATCGAGCTGATGCCTTCCATATCCTGCCGGCGGTTAAACAGAACCACGGGGACACCGGCGGCTTGACAGCGCCGCACGATGGAGGACGACAGCGCAACCGATGCGAAAATCAGGCCGTCGATCTGGTAGTCGAGGATCTCGTCAACAACATCGTCGATGCTACCCGTCGTCTGGGAGGCCATGAACATCAACAGGTGATAGCCCCGTTTCTGCATAGCGTTCGAAAGCTTTTCGATGGCTTCAGGATAGAAGTAATTGTCGAGGTAGGCGACGACAAACCCGACGATGCGGCTCCGCCCGGAAACCATAGCACGGGCCAGAATGTTGGGGCGATACCCCAGTTCTTCGGCAGCCTCGCGCACCCGGGTTGCCATCTTTTCCGAGACCGACGCCCCGGGGGTGAAAACGCGGCTGACGGCGGACTGAGATACCCCGGCTCGGCGGGCAACTTGCTGCGCGGTGACCTTTTCCGACATGGATTTCAGGCCTCCATGCCACTGGGAATTGAAATACGGCCCGGATTGCGGGCTTTGTTGAATTCACCAAGACGGGCAAGCACGTCTACGCCCAACTGATGAAAGCACTCCAGCACGTCTATCATGACCCAGTTCTCACGGATCAGGCCATCCTCGACACGCCAGAAATCGAGCGACTTCAAGTGGAGCCGGGTCCCCGACGGGGCGAGGCCCATCCAGCCATCGTGTGAAAGCGTCTGCACCATATTGGGCCAACCGGTGACACCGGCGTAGTTTCGGTCACCAAAGAAGTGCGACTTGAGGTCAGTCCGGTCCTTCCCCCGGTCCGGCATGGCTTTCAAGAACGGGATCTGATGCCAGTTTCGGAAACCCGCAATACCCCGGCTGGAACCAATCCCGCTGGGTCCGTACCAATTGAACCGCGGGTGCCAGAAGCGCTCGAGTTCCATGACCTTCGGATCGCTCTGAGCGGGGTGCAGGATCATCTTCTCGATCATGGCCATTATGATGTCTTTGGTGTTCTGGCTTTCCTCTTTGTCGTAGGGGCCAGGGATCATACCATCCTGACTTGCCGGGCCAGGGATGTTGAATTCGCGCCCCAATGATGGGGGCATGGGCCAGGCATCAGCCTGCATCATCACTTCAGGAATGTCCCACAGCGACTGCATTTCAACGACCTTGCCGTCGACCAAGCGGAAGAACTCATGAAAGCGCATGTGCGTCAGATGGCCTGTCGGGGGAATATGCAGCCAAGGTTCCACAGACGTCCCGATGAAAAGGCCCCCGCAGCCTACCCAGTCCTGACCGTCGCCGTCGGTCCCTGCCATCACGATATAGTCGCGGCGTTCCACGTCAGGCCAGGCCTTCACCAACGGCGCAATCGCACGCTTGAAAAAGGCCTCGGTTCCCTCGATTTCACCCAGCGGGTGCGCCATTCTGAATACGGCATCCGGAACACACAATTCTTTCAGCGCGGTACGGTACGACCTTTCGGAGAAGTTGTACTGCGCGGCTCGTAAGGGAGCCAAAAGAGCCTTGTGGTGCGTGTGCCGATCCATATCGCCCTGTGCTGCCCTCTATTCGTGCCGGTTTCGGTAGGGTGCAGCCTCACCGTAAGGCACGTTCACGCCACCGTAGCGGCGGACGCGGACGTTGCACTGCTCAGCATGGCCCACGAAACCCTCGAGCATGCACAGCCGTGAGCCATATTCGCCGATCAGCGTCGCCGCCTCGTCGGTCAGGATTTTCTGATAACTGTGGGTCTTGAGGTACTTACCCACCCAGAGCCCGCCGGTGTAGCGGCCGGCTTTCTTGGTCGGCAGGGTGTGGTTGGTGCCGATGATCTTGTCGCCGTTGGAAACGTTGGTGCGTGGGCCGAGGAACAGCGCGCCGTAGCAGGTCATGTGCTCAAGGAACCAGTCGTCGCGGTCGGTCATCACCTGCACGTGCTCGGAGGCGATGTCGTCGGCCACCTCGAGCATCTCCTCGTAGGTATCGCAGACGATCACCTCGCCGTAGTCCGCCCAGCTGACCGAAGCCGTGTCCCGCGTGGGCAGGATTTCCAGTAGCCGGTCGATCTCAGCCAGCGTCTCGCGCGCCAGTTTCTCGGAGTTGGTCACCAGCACCGCCGGGGAGTTGTAGCCGTGTTCGGCCTGACCCAGCAGGTCGGTGGCGCAGATTTCCGCGTCGACGGTATCATCGGCGATCACCATGGTTTCCGTCGGCCCGGCGAACAGGTCGATGCCCACCCGGCCGAAGAGCTGTCGCTTGGCTTCGGCAACAAAAGCGTTGCCCGGCCCGACCAGCATGTGCACCGGCTCGATGGTCTCCGTGCCCAGCGCCATGGCGCCGACCGCCTGGATCCCGCCGAGGACGTAGATTTCGTGCGCACCGCCCAGGTGCATGGCGGCGATCACAGCCGGATTGGGCTTGCCGCCGAAGGGTGGGGTGCAGGCGATGATGCGCGGTACACCGGCAACGCTGGCCGTTGCCACCGACATATGCGCTGAGGCCACCATCGGGAACTTGCCCCCGGGGACGTAGCAGCCCACGGACTGCACCGGGATGTTCTTATGCCCGAGGATCACGCCGGGCATGGTTTCCACCTCGATATCGGTCATGCTGTCGCGCTGGGCCTGCGCAAAGGTGCGGACCTGCGCTTGAGCAAACTTGATGTCCTCGAGCTCGCGTTCGCTGAGCTGGCTGATCAGGTCGTCGATCTGGGCCTGGGTCAGGCGGAAGGCATCGGGGGTGTAGCCGTCGAACTTTTCGGAGAGCTCGCGCACAGCCGTGTCCCCGCGCGCCTCAATATCCTTGAGCGTGGCTTCTACGATCTGCCTTGTCTTGGCGTCGTCTTCGGCGCGTTCGGCTTCGGGTTTTCCCCGTTTGAGGTAGGTGATGCTCATCGTCTTTTGCTACTTTAATGATGGTTCAGAGCGGGATTGCTGCGGGATTGAGTGTTTCAGTTCGAGGTCGGGCTTGGCGGCTCGCGCTCGCCACGGTCAAAGGCCTCCCAGCCTTCACCGTTGAACAGGTCGACGCCCAGCTGGCTGGCAACGTGCGGGAAATCGACCATGACGTAGTTGTCGACAATCTTGCCATCGACGACCTTCCAGAAATCCATGTAGCGGATTTCGATGCGCTTGCCGGTCGGGGCGATGCCGAGGAACTCACCGCTGTGGGTGGCTTCCTGCCGACCAAAGGCCGCGGCCCACTCACCCATGAACAGGCGGGCTTCATCGACGCAGACCTTGTCGCTGAAGGCGGCTTGAAAGGGGCGCTGCCAGTTATCCTGAAACGCCTGGAGCCCGATTTTGGTGCCGCAGCCGGTGTTGCCCATCCAGCGGAAGCTCTGCGCAAAGAACTCGCCGATATCGTCGATGCGGTGATCGTTGAGGCCATCAACCATGCCCTCGATCACCGCGCGGGTGGCGTCGGTCTTGGAGAGGTCGGTGTCCCTGGTCAGGGCGGCTTGTTCGGGTCTGGATCCCTTCATGCTGTTCTCCTGCTATCCCTATCCCTTGACCGCGCCGGCGGTCAGGCCGCTGACCAGCTGGCGCTGGAACACCATGATCAGCACGAACAGCGGTGCGGTGGCCGATACCACAGCGGCCACAGCGGCCATCTGAATTCCGTCCTGCTGCGCTGTACCGAGATAGCTGTTGATGGTGGGAACCATGGTCGCGCTCTGTTCGCTGAGAAGCGCAGAGGTCACCGTAAAATCGTTGTAGGCAAGCAGGAAGCTGAACAGCCCGGTCGTAATCACACCGGGCCACATGACCGGCATAATCACGTACCAGAAGCCCTGTAGCCTGTTGCATCCGTCGATTAGTGCGGACTCATCGAGCTCGTTGGGGATATTCATGAAGAACGACCGCATCATCCAGATCGTAAACGGCTGGTTGATCGCGACGAGCACCACGATGCTCACCCACGTCTGCCCCCAGATCCCATACTCGAACAGAGGGGCCTTATAACCAGCCACCAACGTGACGTGCGGCATGGCACGAAACACAAGAGCGATCATCAGGATCCAGAATGCATAGTGGTAGGTCGAGCGTGCCAGTGCGTAGCCACCCAGCGTGCCGAACGTCAGCGAAATACCCACCGTGCAGATGGTGACCACCAGGGTGTTGATGCCGGCCTTCCAAAACCCTTCCTGCACGAAGGCAAGACGGTAACCGATACCGGTGAAATAGCCGCCTTCACGTTCGATGGTGTACTTGCCAGAAAGCACGTTGCGCCAGTCGGAACCGAAGAAGTCCAGCTCAGTCTTGAATGAGCCTAACAGCGTAAAGACAAAGGGAAACGCAGCCATGATCAGCCAGATGGCGGCAAAGCCATAGATCAGGGCAACGAGGGCGGGGCTCTTGCGGATCAATGTCTTTATCCTCCTCAGCGAATGGCGATTCTGAAGTCCCGCCAGGTGCGGATCAGAACCGGGGTAAGGAGGATGCCGACCATGATGATGGTGAGCACGGAAGTGGCTGCCGCCGAGCCGTAGAGCGATGGGTTCTGCAAGACCAGATGATCGTAGATCAGCGATGAGATCGACTGTGCATTGGCTTGTGCGTTAAAGCCGAAAATCGGCTCCAGAACGCGGAAGGCATCCATCAAGTGGATCAGAAGCACGAAGGTCACCAGCGGCATGAGGTGGGGCATGATCACGTAACGGAACCTGTCGATCCGTGGCGCGCCGTCGATCATCGCGGCCTCCAGCTGGTCGCGGCTCACGGTCTGCAGCCCGGCGTAGAAGACAACAAAAGCAAAGGGTGTGACGTGCCAGACGCCATAGACGGCAATCACTGTCCACGTCATGGGCACGGAGGCCCGCAACGAAAAGTCATCGCGCCAGAACACGATCCAGTTGAAGAAATCGTAAAGCAGCCCGCCCTGGCCGGTCATCCAGAACAGCACCAGCGAACCGATCAACGGTGTGATGATGAAGGGCAGCAAGCTGGCAAAAATTGCCGGACCCTTGAGGGGCCGCCAAATGTTATCCAGCGCCAGCGCCACGATCAGGCCAAGCCCGATGACAAAGGGCGTGGTGATCAGCGTGTAGAAAAGGGTAAAGGCGAGGGCCTTGTAGAAGGGCAGGTTGAACACGCCGTCACGAATGAAGGAGAAGAAGCCCAAGCGGTCAGCCCAGGCGGCCCTCAGCTCCTCAGTCGCGAGCAGTGCGCGCCCGGTATACAGTTCGAAGCCGACGAACTCGACGCCGTCTGGGATTTCAACCACCTGATATTCTATCGAACACCCCCCTAGCAATGCCGACAGGCAGGTTTCCACCGCGCCCATGATGGGCGGCAGAGGCTGCCAAAATGACTGATACAGCACCGAGAAAATCGGCACGAAAATGAACAGCAACATGGCAAGACTGCTGGGCAGCATGAAGAAAAAGAAGGTGCGGTGCGGCATGGATGCTCGCTCTTTCCCTGGCGAATTGGACGAAACAAAGTGCTTTAGAGCGAAAGAGCCGCAGGATTATCCTGCGGCTCATCCGGGAGTGTGGCGAAGCAATCGCGCAAGAGCTTAGAGGTAACCGGCCTCGGTAGCTGCTGCGACGTAGGCCGCTTCGACATCAGCGAGTGCCTGCTCAGCGGACTCAGCGCCCTGCAGGAACTCTACGATTTCTGCACCGATAGCCGTGTGCAGGGTGCCCATGTATGGCACCATTGGGTACGCTTTAGCGCCGGCGTTTGCCGTTGCGAACACACCGGTTGCTGCTGGCGTGGGCGAGTAGCCATCGATCAACCAAACGGTCAGACCGGCGTTGTCACCCTTGCCCAGCATTTCAGCGTCTGCGGACTCAATGGCGACGGCCACGGCCGCTGCCAGTTCTTCATCGGACTGGTTAGCTGCGAACATGAAGCCATCCCACCAAAGGGTACCAGCCGGTGCAGAGCCACCGCCCATGGTTGGAGCGGAGGTGTGCGTGATGGAGCCGCCCAGGGCTTCAGCACCAGCAGCAACCTTCGCCGCGCGGCTACCCCAGTTGTTCGCAATTGCGGCTTCCCCGGCTTCGAACTGCGCCTGAACGGCGTTAGAGTCGAAGGTCAGGTAGTCCGGGTTCATGCGAGAGGTCAGCTCTTTCATCATGTTGAGCGTCGCGAGGCCCGCAGCGTTATTCACGTTCGGGTTTGCACCATCTGCGAACATGCTTTCACCGGTCGCCTGGAAAATCTCGACAAACTCGTTGGCGAGGTTCCAACCAGCGGCGAAGCGACCCGTCAGTGGGTACTCCATGACGCCAGCCGCCTTCATGGCGTCAGCAACTTCGAGGACCTCTTCATAGGAGGTCGGAACAGCGAGACCCAGATCATCAAGGATGTCCTGACGGACCATCAGGTGGGACGCGTTCGCCATGAATGCGATGGCCTTTACTTCACCGTCCTGCATGATTTTCATCGGCGCAGGCAGGTCAGCAACGCCCGGTACGTCGGAAATGCTCGCCAGGAGGCCACCAGCGTTAGAGGAGGAGAACGTCGAGTTCGCTCCGATAACGATGTTGTAAGCCGCTGGAGACGCAGACAGAGCGTCCAGGAAGAGGTTGTTCACGTCAGCATTCTCTTCGGTCTCAGCACCACAAGCACGGGCTTCGGCTTGTATTGCATTGATCGCTGGGAAGTCGTTGGAAAGAATGCTGAGGCCCGAGCCGTCAACGGCACAGGCGTTCGCGTAAGAAGCGCCGAAAAGCGCGGCGGCAGTTGCCACTAGGGCAATTCTATTAAACTTCATTGAGTTTCTCCCATTGGTTAAGTGCGCCCTGCGGCGCCCTATCCAGTCCGCCCCCTAAGCCGGCCTGAATGCTGTGATCTGCCTGTCGCGACCCCTTTGCCTCATCGGGCGAGGCGCGCCGGGCAGGAAAATTCGTTCTACAGGCGGGAGCCTGTCTTGGGATCGAACAGGTGGCACACCACCGGATCGATCTTGAAGCCGATGGGCGCGCCAATGTCAGCGCGGAAGTCCTTCGGGGCTTTGCCGCTGAGAATTTCGCTACCCGAGCGGATCGACACCTGCGTGGCATCGCCGAGCAACTCCATAGAGTAGACCGGGGCCTTGGCCTCGCCACCACGCGTGACGACTTCCCCGTCCTCAGCGCGGAAGCCCAGCGTGATGTCGCCGTCGTCAGCCTTGAGGCCCTTGATGCTCACGTTCGGGCCCGTGAACGTGCCGCCGCTGATCGAGCCGCTGACCAAATTCATGGCCGGCGAGCCGATGAAGCCCGCGACGAAGGTGTTGGCCGGTCGGTCATAGATTTCAGTCGGTGTACCGATTTGCTGGATTTTGCCCTTGTTCATAACAACCACGCGGTCGGCAAGGGTCATGGCTTCGATCTGGTCATGGGTCACGTAAATCGTGGTCACGGCCAGTTCGTGCTGGAGGTTTTTGATCTGTGCGCGGGTGGAGACCCGGAGCTTGGCGTCGAGGTTGGACAGCGGCTCGTCCATCAGGAACACGGTTGGCCGGCGCACGATCGCACGGGCCAGAGCCACGCGCTGGCGCTGCCCGCCGGAAAGCTCCTTGGGAAGACGATCGAGCAGGTCGCCGAGTTCGACCATGTCTGCGGCTCGCTGCACCATGTCGTCGTGCTCGGCGCGGGGAACGCCGCGCACCTTCAGTGGGAAGCGGATGTTTTCGCGCACGGTCATGGTGGGGTAGAGGCCATAGTTCTGGAACACCATGGCGACATCGCGGTCCTTGGGTTCGAGATCGTTGATCTTGGCCCCGTCCACAAAAATCTCGCCTTCAGTCGGCGTCTCAAGACCCGCGATCATCCGCATCGTCGTGGTCTTGCCGCAGCCCGACGGACCCAGCAGCACGAGGAACTCCCGGTCCGGGATCTTCAGGTCAAATTTCTCGACACCTGTAAAAGAACCCCAGCGTTTGCTGAGATTGCGAAGCTGAATCTCACCCATGGTGCCCGTTCTAACTCTTGGATTTAGTCATTTGCGTAGATGCTAAACCTCCGGCAAAGCCTTTGGCAACAGCTTTTTGCATGCGCATGCAAGAAAGACCGTAGCCCACCGATAACACTCTGATAATCCGCACTATTCTGGCTCTCTAAGGCTGCACTTTTCGGCAGCATTTCTAGGGTCTTGGAGGAGAGGTTTGCAAATGCCGTTTTGGGGTGCGCTATTCACAAATAGTATTCTGATGTCTGGATGGGGCGGCGCCGTTAGAAGTGAGTTCGCCGCCGGTCATCACCAGGGCGGAAAGTGAGCATCAAGATCGGCAATCTGCTCTTCGTCCAGCGTCTTGGCATCGTGCCGTTCCAGCATCAGAGCCAGGCGCGCTGTCTGCTCCAGTTCTTCAGCTGCATACATGGCGCGATCGAGGTCGGCGCCCGCGACGACCGGGCCATGATGGGCGAGGATGATCGACCAGTGTTTTCCGCTGGTTTTTTCCAGAGCCGAGGCGAGTTCACGGTCGCCGGGCCGGAAGTAGGGCAGCATGGCAACGCAACCACACAGCATGTGGCTGTAAGGGGTGAGTTTGGGCAGGGCATTGGCCCTGTCACGCACGGGGAGGCACGACAGCGCAACGGAGTGCGTGCTGTGCAGATGGATGACAGCACCGGCTGAGGGCCGGCCAGCATAGACGGCATGATGCATGAATTGTTCTTTGGTGGGCTGATTGCCGGAGATCAGATTTCCCCGGGTATCAACCTTGGACAGCTTGGCCGGATCAAGGCTGCCGAAACTGCTGCCCGTTGGTGTCAGCAGGAGGCCATCTTCAACCACCGCTGAGATATTCCCGGTGGAACCATGGGTGTAGCCGCGCTCAAAGAGCTGGGCAGCAACCGTCACAATGTCTTCGCGCACGCGGTTTTCGGGGCTCATTCTCTCACTCACGCAGTGGTCCGGGCAAAGAAGTCGATACCACCAAAATTGCCGGATTTCAGTGCCATTGGAATTACCGGTTCGCCGAACTCGTCCTGAGCGAGCGTCCAGGGGACACCCGGATCGATTTCCTCACCAATGCGGAGGGCCGCAATCCTCAGCGCCGTGACAACGGCACCGGATGTCTCGCCACCGGCAACGACCAGACGCCCAGTCTGGGGGCGTTGTACCAGCGACTGGGCGATCCGGGCGAAGCAGGCTTCGATCCGTTTCCCCACCCCGGCCTGTCCGGCAAGAGGCTCGGGGGGGTTGATTTGGTCTGGCTCGGCAGAGCTGTAAATCAGGACTGCCTGTGTGCGCAGCGTCTCTGCTGCCCAGTCGATCAGGCGGTCGAGTTCAGCGCCGTCGTCCATGTCTGCCGGGGTCAGCCGTCGGCTGGTTCCGCCACATTGCTGAAAGTGCCGGATCTGGGCGAGGGTCGTCGATGAGCAGCTTCCGGCCAGCACGAGGCTGTGCTCATTGCGGTCCCCGCTGTTGTGTTTCGTGATGACGGGTTGTTCGTCCGTTGGGGTCACAAGTCCCATGTGGCTGAACTGTCGTGCCAGTGGCGTGGCAATCCCAGATCCACCGCCGAAGGCAACGGCATCGGACAGGACTTCAGCCCAGATTTGCAGATCCTGATCTGCGACAGCATCACCGATCAGGTGGACTGGACCCGCATGTTCCCGTCGCTCAACAGCGGTATCCATTTCAGCCCGGATCCTGTCGGCCCCTGCCAGGACGGTTGCGTGATGGATCGCACCAACGCTGTTCTCTGTCTGGCGCGCCAGCCATCTGACGAGGTTGGCATCGGTCATGGGGTTGAGCGGATGGTTTTCCATGCCGCATTCATTCAGCAGTTTGTCGCCGACGAACAGATGTCCGTGGAAGACCCGGCGGTCATTTTCCGGCAGGGATGGAAGGTGGACAAAACAGTCGCTCCCAAGCGCGGCGGCGAGCGCGTCGCTCACCGGGCCGATGTTGCCATCGGGCGTCGAATCAAAGGTGGAGCAGTATTTGAACTGCAGCCTCGAGATCCCGAGAGCCCTCAGGGCAGAAAGTGCTGCGAGGGACTCTGAAACCGCCTCAGCTGCCGGCAGCGACCTCGACTTCAGTGACACCACAATCGCTTCGGCTTGCCCGGGCTCGAAGGTCTCGGTCGGGGCGCCGATCGTCTGGAGGACCGTCATGCCGCCGCGCCGCAGCATCGACGCGATGTCTGTCGCGCCCGTGAAGTCGTCTGCAATTACACCGAAAACCGGTTGTTTCATAAGACCTCGTCAAGCCCACGGGATCCCGGCCGCGCCGGCGCTCAGGTTCGCTTCTCTACCATTTCCATGCCGTCGCTCAGGTCGACACGCCCCAGGTTGCGCGCTTTGTTGAACTCGGCGAGGCGCCCCAGTACGTCGATACCGAGCTGTCGATAGATGTCCAGCATGTCGATGAGCACCCAGTTTTCGCGGATGAGTCCATTCTCCATCCGCCAGAAATCCAGGCTCCTCATTTCGATATTCTTGCCTGCAGGGGCGATACCCAGCCAGCCATCATGCGAGACGGTCAGGCGCATATTTGGCCATCCCGTTTCACATACGTAGCCGCCCTGCGCGATGTAGTGCGAGTGCAGGTCGTGCATGTCCTCGGAGGCTTCACGGTCTCCGGTCGGATCAACGCGGCGGTTGGGCATACCCCGGAGGAAGGGGATTTGGTGCCAGTGTCGGAAACCTGCAATCCCGCGACAGGTGCCGATGCCGGCAGGACCGTACCAATTGAGCCGGGGGTGCCAGAACTTTTCGAGGCGCATTGCTCGTGGATCGGGATTGTCGGGGTGGCGGCAAATGGCGGTCTCCATGTCGACCACGTGGTCGATGCTCGCCTGTCCATCGCCCGAAGCGCTGAGGCCATCGCCAGTGAGGGGGCCCGGGGTGCAGAGAAAGGCCCCCAACTGGGGGGCCAGCGGCCAGGCGTTTGCCTGCATCATCAGCTCTGGGATATCCCAGATAGCCTGCACCTCGACAATTTTGCCATCCTTGACATGGAAATACTCGTGATAGCGCATGTGCACGAGGTTGCCTGTCGGCGGAATGTCGAGGAACGGTCCGAGGAAGGTTCCCATGTAGTTCCCCATACATCCGATCCAGTCCAGACCCTCCGGCGTGGTTCCGGCCAGCACGATCAGGTCGCGCCGCTCCAGATCCGGCATGGCCTCGTGCAGGGGATTCATGCATGTCTGGAGGAACATGTCCGGGCCACTTAATTCGCCGAAGGGGTGACAGATCTTCATGACGGCATCGGGCGCGAAAAGATCATCCATCACGGACTTCGCACCTTCGGGGGTGAAATCTTCCATTGCGGTTCGGAAGGGAGCCATCAATGATTTCAGGCCATTGGGATCCATGAGACTTCGTTCCTTCTTTTACAGCCCACAGGCCGCTTACTCTTAGCTTGCAGCATGTTGGACTCAAGACGCTCGACGAGGCTAACTTGAAAATATATGGTCGTATTCATAATTGATATGACTGAAGCGCTCATGATCCGGCACAGGCAAGTAGAAGCATTTTCAGCAGTCGTCCGCACTGGTTCCACTGTGGCCGCCGCCCGGAGTCTCCATACGTCGCAGCCTACGATCAGCCGGCTCCTCGCCCAATTGCGGGACCAGGTGGGCTTTCAGCTCTTCAACAACCTGAGCGGCAAATTGGTGCTGACCGAAGAGGGCAAGCAGTTTTACCGCGATGTCGAGCAGTTCCTGATGAGCACCGAAGAGCTCGACCGGCGGGCGTGGCAAATCCGGAATTTCGGGAGGAGCACCGTTCGGGTGGCTTCGATTCCATGCATGAACCTGCACGTCGTTCCAGAAGCACTCGCCGAGATAAACCGCGGAACTGATGATCTGACGTTCAGTCTCACTCAGGTGGAGCACCACAAGACCAAGACGATGGTCGCGGCAGGCAAGGTCGACATCGGGCTTTGCAATGAAATGGTTCCCGGCGACACGTTTCAGGTCTATGGCGGCGTCAGCCTGCGGTGCATGCTTGCCGTTCACCACGATCATCCGCTGGCGAACCGCGCTTGTGCCTACGCCTCCGATCTGCCTGGTCAGTCCTTCATTTCGCTGGGAGATAACCTCGCCGAATATGTCGACGATGCCGAGGCCGGCAAGATCATCCGGGACAGTGCGCGCAACTTCGCGTCCTCGTCGGCACCGGTGATCGCGTTGGTGGAGGCGGGAACCGGCATCGGTATCGTCGATCCCGTCTCGGCTGCATTCTACGCCGGGGAGCGAATCAATTTTCTGCGCTTTGAACCCGCTGTGAGCTTTCCGATCCACATCATCTATCCGCACGATGCGCAGCTTTCTCTCGCAGCAGAGCGCCTTTGCGGTGTGATCCTGAGAAAGCTCAGGGATATTCAGGCCCATCTGGCCTGAGGCGTGATCGCAGGCCAGGCAGGCGACCGCGGCAGTCATCCAGCCTAAGGGCACATTTGGGCGCGCGCCGACTACTGTGCCCGATGGGTCTCATACTGTGCCCAGGCATCTGCCAGCCTTTCGATATTGAAACCCGGCGCCCGAGCCGGCTCGAGGATCAGCCGCTCGAGCTTGAGCAGCTTGTCGATCGCTTCGGGCAGGGTTCCATACAGCTCAGGTGGCACCACGACGGCGCCATGGCGGTCAGCGTGCACCAGATCACCGGGTTCGATGCGCAGTCCGCAAATATCGACGGGCGTACCGAAGTCGACCACGTGGATGAAGGCGTGGCTGGGACCTACGCCCCCGGCGATAACAGGAAAGCCGGGTTCCAAGTCACCAAGATCCCGCATCAGGCCATTGGTGAGAGCCCCGGACAGCCCGATACCCTTGTGCACCGCCGTGTGAATTTCTCCCCACCACGCGCCCACGGCCTGCTCCCCATCCACGTCCTCAACGATCACCAGCGTTTTCCTCG
>Ga0163109_10001788_pt1 | contig 16945 bp, 30 predicted proteins | sample CRUFie1St13metaG_FD_108704 | JGI IMG/M metagenome (GOLD analysis project Ga0163109, IMG submission 108704) | Marine microbial communities from the Costa Rica Dome - CRUD Field 142mm St13 metaG | ecosystem: Environmental > Aquatic > Marine > Oceanic > Photic zone | place: Costa Rica: the Eastern... | reverse complement strand
TTCGCGCCATCGTTTGGGGTTGCGGCTATTTTCCGCTTCCTACTTTTCCTACAAGGTTTCCACAATTGGACGCTTAATCCGTTCCACATGATGGGAGTCGCAGGTATCTTGGGTGGTGCATTGCTATGTGCTATTCACGGTGCTACAGTTGAGAACACTCTATTTGAAGATGGTGAACAAGCAAACACGTTTAAAGCGTTTGAACCGACTCAGGAAGAAGAAACTTACTCAATGGTCACGGCAAATCGTTTTTGGTCTCAAATATTCGGTATTGCCTTTAGTAACAAGCGCTGGCTTCATTTCTTTATGCTTTTTGTTCCTGTCATGGGTCTTTGGACATCTAGCATTGGCATTATTGGTTTGGCTCTTAATCTTCGGGCTTATGATTTCGTAAGTCAGGAAATTCGTGCCGCAGAAGACCCTGAGTTTGAAACGTTCTACACTAAGAACATTCTGCTCAATGAAGGACTCCGTGCTTGGATGGCACCTGCTGACCAACCACATGAGAACTTTGTGTTCCCTGAAGAAGTTCTTCCTAGAGGTAACGCACTGTGATTCAATTTGCAATTGGATTGGTTGTCGGGTATTTTGCTACCCGACTTGCCATTACTATCTACAAAACCTCTAGAGTTTTGTACGAAAATTTCCGACACATGGGGTAACGATATGAATCATTACCTCGTCCTTGTTTATTTTATATGCTTTGCAGTCATTGCTGGTTCTGCTTTTGCTATGATGTGGGCTAACATTCGTAATATAAACGACATGTATAATCCAACCAAAACCACACGTCATCCAGAAGCACCGCAGCAAGGTGAAGAGGTAATGTACGTTGATTTGACCAGAGAAAGATTAGAAACACTATATGAGGAAAATCAATGATAGCTGCTATAGGTATATCCGTTGTAATAATGACTGCATATGGCATCTATCTTTCATTTGGACCTCCATCAAAAAATTTAACCGATTCATTTGATGAGCATGAAGATTAGAGGATGTTATGACTGCACATTCAGACCATCACCACGAACCAAATGGTGAGAGTTCTACACTAAAGGAACTAATAGTTGCTTGTTCAGTATTACTCATTTTTACTATCATTTGTTTTTTAATTATGCTTGCAGGAATGCTTTAGTAGTAAAATGAAAACTAAATGTTGTCAATTCGGATGTCCCAAATGTCCATGGGGATATAAGATGCCAAAAAAAGATAAGTGAAAAGGAGGGTCAATGCCCTCCTTTTTTTATGCCTTCCATAAATAACAATAGGTCGCAGTATTTTATGGAAGTACTCAACTCTCCTCAGGATTTCTTGTACAATTTAAGAACGTGTTCTCCTTCAGAAGCACGACGAATGTGGAAGGAAAGCATAAAACAAAAATGGAAACACAGATGTGCATATTGCGGAGAGAAGAGTGAAGAGTTATCATTGGACCACATAGTTCCACAAGCAAAAGGTGGAAACGACCACATTACAAATGTTTGTTGTGCTTGTGTTAAGTGCAATAGAGATAAAGCATACGAACAAATGGAATCGTGGTATTTCAGACAGGACTTCTTTACAAATGCAAGATATGATGCTATCGTAGCATGGCAGAAACAAATGACAGATAAAGAAGTCACCCTACACAAATACAAACCACGCAGGAATAAAGTGTTATGAACATCACTATTCATAGTAAGTATGGGTGCCCATACTGTGATAAAATCAAAACAGTTCTCGACCAACGAGAGATGGCATATACCATGCTCACATTGGATGAAGATTTTACTGAGGATGAGTTTAGAACAGAATTTGGTGTAGATGCATCTTTCCCTAGAGTAGTCATTGATGGTGTAACTGTTGGTGGAGCTCGTGAAGCAGTCCAGTATTTACTGGAAAAGGGAATGTTTTGATGTCCTCTATAAATAACAAAGATACCTCTGGAGTAAATAGGGGTGTCGAGTTAATATTAAAAAAGAGGAGGGAATCCAAGCCCAAAGAAACGAAAAAACCACTCTTTCGTTTTCTTAAGAAGTTTTCCCTTTTAAAGAGGGAAATCACAGTTAGTTTTAGTTTAGAAATTACTAAAACAAATTAAATTAGTTCTCTCGGAGGGTAGAGTCATGTTAGCAGCAGAACTCATTATTTTTTCAATGGTTTCAATTCTGTTCTTACTGGTTGGAGGCATAGTTGGATGGTTAGCAAAAGACTATGTTTATTCAACTCAACCAGTTTATACACACCCCGAAATGTTTGATGCAAATGGCAATGTATTACCAGACGAAATTTTAGCAGTACGATTTGAAAATGGCTATGACGACGACGAAGAAGACAGCGACGACTAGTGCAAAACCAAAAGTGAGCAGACGCAAGTCTGCTCCAAAAGCAGTCGAGCAACTTCCACCTAATCCTTTTACTTTTGAAGTTTTAAATCTTGCTGCAAAGCAAAGAACTAAAGCAAAGAAAATTGAAGTTCTACAAAAGTATGAGCACGACTCTATCAAAGCAATTCTAATTTGGAACTTTGATGAAACCGTGATTTCCGTACTTCCCCCAGGAGAGGTTCCATACTATGATGATGAGGACACATCCTTGTCTGACCGTATTGATGCAGCAGTAGAGGCACTCAATGGTGGTAAGTCTGTTGGTGCTCTGGATACAAAATTCACAGCACTTAGGACTGAATACACAAAGTTATATAATTTCATTAAAGGTGGAAACGATAGACTGAATAGTCTCCGCAGAGAGAATATTTTCATCGACCTTCTCAAAGGTCTCCATCCTCTTGAAGCAGAAATTATTTGTCTATGCAAAGACAAGTTACTCACTAACAGATACAACCTTACAAAAGAATTAGTATCTGAAGCATATCCCGATATTACCTGGGGAGGTAGAAGTTGAAACTAAAGGTTCTTCATAAAGAATGTGACCCAACACTTGCTGAAGATAAATCATTACCATATACAGCATATCTCGTAGAGTATGTTGAAGAGGGTTTAACTAAATTTGATATTGTTATTGGCAATAAGCAAGTAGATATTTTTGACCACTATTATGATAAGTATAAAAGTGATTTCAAAAATATGACACAGACGGATGGAAGAGTTAATCCTAAAATGTGGGGAAACAAACCAGCATCCGAAAAGAAGAAAAAATGAAAGAAAAATTTGAAGATGTCCTTAAAAGAGAACTCAAAGCAGAGTTCAAAAAACAGATGGATGTCGATGTAAACGAGGAAGCACTAGACAAAGTGCTCAAGCAATATCGTAAAGTTAAGAAGTCTCCTCTTCATGAAATTAGGAGACTAGACAAAAAGTCTTAAGGTAAAATAAAAGTGTATCACCTGATACACAACCACTTGACTATATAGTCTATAGGGGTTATGATTATCCCATCGTTCATCCCGCAAGGGACGCAAGTAAGTCGTAGGAACGGAGCGTTCATCCCAATGGTAGAACTATTACTCTATACAACATTGTCATGTCCTGATGCTGATGCTATTATGCTCAGAATTCAAGCACATGATAATCTGCCCGAGGCAGTTCGTGTCGAGTTAGTTGAAACCGTAAGGGAATCAACACCACACTGCTATTGGGACGCAAACGACTAAAGGAACGGGCCTAAAAATCCAACTACTTTAGGAGTAAACCAATGAACACACTCAATCTCATTCGCAAGCAGATCGAAAAGGCTGCTGCACTTCACGACGCACAGATTGCTCATACCGCATATCGTGGTGTTGAGTATGATACACGTTGTGTAGAAAGTAAGGAAACCCATGGTACATTCTGCTACCGTGGTAAGACTTACTCCAAGTGATATGGAACCACTACAAACAGTAGGGATTGTATCCTTAACTTCAGTAGTATTTCTTTCACTACTATACGGAGAGATTAAACTCCTTTTCAAATAAATCAGAGAGGGGTTTAACCCCTCTTTTTTATTTTGTATGTGTAGATATATGTAGTTAGTTTGACTTAAGTAAAAATGTAATAATTGTATGTAAATTAACACAAACTTGCCTACATAGTATAGAATTAAAGAGGTAGAGAGATGACCCTAAATGTTGGGATTTGATTCCCAAAACCCCCCTTGTTATCACTCCCCTGTTAATTCGATAGAGGTGTATTATGCACAACATAATTGCTAAGGAACAATTAACCGAATGGAGGCACTTTGAAGACACAATAGACGACTTAGAGTCCGATATTCAGATTATAAACGACTACTATGAATGCCTAATAGAGTGTGAAGACGACCAAGCATCATGTAAGAAAGTATGTAGGAGACTCTTATCATGATTGATTGCTTATAACTTTTTCAGGAGACCTTGACGGGTCTCCTTTTTTTGTGTAGAATTCCAATTGATACCTCACATAGATTATGGACAAAGAGAGATTAAAACTAATTGTCAGGAATCTGGAGTTGCTTGTTGATGGTTTGAAATCAGAAGTTTATTCTGACGTAGATGCATATAAAGCAGAGAACTTTGATGACCCAGCAGAGTATTACCGAGACTATGATGAGGTCTTTTCCGATGATGATGGATACCCAGACTGAACTAATGAAGCAAACTGTAAACCTAATTTCTGTAACACCTGATGCAGAAAAGCACATGGCATATTGTGCCCGTGTGAGCAATCCTAATAACCAGGAAAACGAAAAGTTCTCTGGACTGCTGAAGTATTGCGTGAAGCATCAGCACTGGAGTATCTTTGAGCAGGCATACATGACTGTTGAAATTAATACAACTAGAGGTTTGGCAGCTCAAATATTGCGCCACCGTAGTTTTACATATCAAGAATTTTCACAACGTTATGCTGATTCCACCTTACTCTCAACGGAGATTGCCCTTCCAGAACTCCGTAGACAAGACACCAAGAATCGTCAAAATTCTATCGATGACATTGACCCGTTTGTTCGACAGAAATTTGAAATGCTAATGCAAGATCACTTCAAGCATAGTGTAGACTTGTACCAAAAAATGCTTGATGAGGGGATCGCAAAGGAGTGTGCTCGCTTTGTACTTCCTTTAGCATGTCCAACAAGAATTTACATGACGGGCTCAGTTCGCTCATGGATCCATTATATCGAATTGCGTTCTGCTAATGGAACTCAGAAAGAACATATGGATATTGCTAACATGGCAAAAGGCATTTTTGTCGAACAATTCCCTGCCGTTGCAGAAGCAATGGAGTGGGTCTAAATATTGATACATTATAGGAGTTTACACTTGGCAACATATCCTGTTAAACATACTGAAACTGGTGAAACAAAAGAAGTGGTCATGAGTGTTCACGACTGGGACCAGTGGAGAGAAGATAACCCAGAGTGGGAAAGATATTACACTCCTGACAATGCTCCTAAATTTGGAGAGGTTGGAGACTTCCAGAATAAACTAGTAAAGAACCACCCTGGTTGGAACGAAGTACTAGAAAAAGCATCACAGCAACCTGGAGCACGTAACCTTAAGATTTGACATGGCACGTAGAAAGAAAACAGACCAAAACAGTAACAGTCTGACTGCAAAACAATTAAAAAGAAAGAAACCAATCAATCAAGATTTGCTTATTCCTATTGAGCCCTTGACTGATAATCAGAAATTGTTCTTCAATTCTTATTCTGAGGATAAGCAAATAGTTGCTTATGGTTGTGCTGGTACAGGCAAGACCTTTATTGCATTGTATAATGCACTTAAAGATGTTCTGAATGAAATTACTCCATATGAGCAGATTTATATTGTCCGTTCTTTGGTAGCAACTAGGGAGATTGGTTTCCTTCCTGGTGACCATGATGACAAGGCAGCACTTTATCAGATTCCATATAAGAATATGGTAAAGTACATGTTCCAACTTCCTACTGAAACTGATTTTGAGATGCTCTATGGCAATCTTAAACAGCAAGAGACCATCAAGTTTTGGTCAACTTCATTCTTGAGAGGTACGACTCTGGATAACTCTATCATTATCGTAGATGAGTTCCAGAATATGAATTTCCACGAACTTGATTCTATCATCACCCGTGTTGGTGAAAATAGTAGAATAGTTTTCTGTGGTGATGGAAGACAGTCTGACCTTGTAAAGGATAAAGAACGTAATGGAATTAGTGATTTCATGGATGTGTTGAGAAAGATGCCATCCTTTGATATAATTGAGTTTGATATTAATGATATTGTCCGTTCTGGACTTGTTAAAGAGTATCTTGTTGCTAAGATGGAATCAGGAATTTAATGTTGTTTAATCATGTTGATGTTACTCTCCCAAGACTTCAAAGGGAGACTATTGATGGAATTCGATTCTATAAAGTTCCCGATGGAGACGAGTTATTAAAACTTGTCTCTATCACTTCAATCACTAGTCATAAGAACAAAGAGTTCTTTGCAGAGTGGAGGAAAAAAATTGGAACAGAAAAGGCAGATAGAATTACAAAGCAGGCAACGAGTCGTGGCACTGACATGCACACGTTGACTGAAAACTATCTTCTTAATATCCCAGAACTACCCAAAGTCCAACCATTATCTGAGTTTTTATTCAAGATTGCTAAGCCAGAACTTGATAAGATAAATAACATACATGCCCTAGAAAGTTCCCTGTATAGCAAATACCTGGGAATTGCAGGAACAGTCGATTGTATTGCAGAATATGAAGGTGAGTTGGCAATCATCGACTTTAAAACATCAAAGAAAGAAAAACCTAGAGAATGGATTGAACACTACTTTGTTCAATGTTGTGCTTATGCATGTATGCTCCAGGAATTAACTGGTATCTCAGTTAAAAAATTTGTAATTATAATGGCATGTGAAAGTGGAGATTGTGTCGTATATGAAGAATACGACAAAGAGAAGTACATTAGACTTCTTGTTCAATACATCAAAGCATTTGTCAATTCACAAACATGACAAAGGGGGGAGACAATATTCCCACTATGGTGTAGAATATAGATTATGAACTTTTTTATTTTTTAATTATATGATTACAGCATCAGATAATGTTTTAGAGAACTTATTAACAGTAGAACTTCTTAATATGCAAAACAATATAAAAGATGCTATTAAAGACAAGTTTTTATGTCCGCAAAAGTTTGCACAAGACATCGAATATATTGTAAAAACATCTAAGATTACTTACATCGATGCGATAGTGACTTATTGCGAAGAAAATAATATTGAGATTGAGACTGTACCTAAGTTGATTTCCAAACCATTAAAGGAAAAACTTAAGTGCGAAGCAATTCAACTTAACTTCTTAAAGAAAACTAGTAGAGCAACTTTGAAATTTTGAAAGTGACACCTTTTGACTGCTACAAAACATACCTTGCTATAAAAAATCACTTCACCAAACCTAACTACGATTACTTCAAATATTGTGGTAGGTCCAGAGCATCTGTTCAGTCTTTTCATAAAAGAAAAGACCGATACTTCTTTGAAAAAATGTCTCGTCAGAAGAAGGATGATGAAATCAAGGCGTATTTTGTTGCTAACTTTATACAATGTACAGACCCTAGCAAACTTTGGATTGGTGAAATAATTGCTAGTGGTGAACAGAACTATTCTGACTGGCAAAAAAGAATCCAAAGCCTCACTTACATGTTTAAGACAGAAAGTGAGGTTTTTCTGTCTGATGATTTTGATTCAATGTTTGAGTGCAAACAACATCAGCATCCTTTAATACTTAAAAAGCATTTACAGAATGCTATTACCATAGAGACAATGGTTATCCTGGATATTATTTTGGGATATACAAAAAGATTTGATAAAAAGATGGAGTCAGACCCAGTGTGGGAAACCGTAAGTACTAAGATAAAAAAGTATAAACCTTTCCTAAATATTAATGAGAACAAATGTAAGCAAATTTTAAAAGAAATAGTGTTATGAGTGGAGAATTTTTCGATTCTGATGTAGTCAGAGAGTCTGTTATGGAGCTCGACAAACTTCAAAAGGAATTATTTGAGTCGGTTATGACACTTCCTTTTGCTGAGGATTCTGGCAAACGTGAACAATTAGATTTGATGAGGTCTTTCCTTGAGAAACAAAAAATCTTCATTTTTAGATTGTCTCTATCAGATGACCCTGAAGCAAAGGAGATGAAAGAACGCATTCTTGAATCTGCTTCACTATTTGGACTCCAAAAGGGACAGGGAATCAATGAGTTTTTCGATCTCATGCAGTCTCAAATAGACGCACTTGAGAAAAGCCTTGACGACTGACCCCCATACCTGCTATAATTAGTAGGTCAATACGACACACACCGAATACTAACTAATACGGAGAATACAAATGGGTTTTGCTGACCTTAAAAAACAGTCCCGAATGGGCAGCCTCACCGAGAAACTGGTGAAGCAAGTTGAAAAAATGAATTCTAATGGTTCCAAGGGTGACGAACGACTCTGGAAACCTGTAATGGACAAGAGTGGTGTAGGATCTGCTGTTATCCGATTCCTTCCAGCACCTGAAGGTAGTGAACTTCCTTGGGTACAGGTATGGTCTCACGCCTTCCAAGGTCCTGGTGGATGGTATATTGAAAACTCTCTGACTACTCTTGGAAATCAAGACCCTGTGTCTGAGCACAATCGTGTTCTGTGGAACTCTGGTTCTGATGCAGATAAGGATGAAGCACGTAAGCAGAAACGTAAACTGTCTTACTATGCCAACATCTATGTTGTAAAAGACCCTGCTAATCCAGAGAACGAAGGCAAAGTATTTCTCTACAAGTTTGGTAAGAAAATCTTTGATAAGATTATGGGTGCTATGCAACCTGAGTTTGATGATGATGAACCCATCAATCCCTTTGACTTCTGGGAAGGTGCTAACTTCAAACTGAAACTGAAGAAAGTTGCAGGTTACTGGAACTATGACTCTTCTGAGTTTGCACGTCCGTCTGCACTTCTTGAAGGTGATGATGATGAACTGGAAGCACTGTACAATAAACTGTATAACCTGCAAGACTTCATTGCTCCTGACCAGTTCAAGTCTTACGACCAACTGAAGAAGCGTCTTGACCTTGTGCTTGGTAACACCCGAGTAACTCCTAAGTTCCAAGACCAAGAGACTCAGGAAGAAGAGGCACAGTGGGAACGGGAACGTCGTGGTGACTTCTCTGAGAGCACTGCTCCTGCCCCCTCAATGCCTTCTGCTGACTTCAATGCCCCAGACATCACCCATAACAGTTCGTCCTCAGCAGACGAGGATGAGGATGATGCTCTGAGTTACTTCCAGAAACTTGCGGAGTCCTGATTCCAAAATCGACCTTTAATTCAAAAAAGGTCCCAAAAAAAATGCCCCCAAATTTTTGACTTGTCAGGATTTGGGGGATTTTTTATTAACTATTTGTTCTTGGGTTATATGTTCGTTTAACCGTTCCACTTACATATTGTGAAGACCTACTATATTGCATCATGTTTCTCATATCAGTTTCAAGCACTCCAATATATTCTGGTCTAAGAATTTGAATGCTTCTTTTTCCTTCATTTACTCTTTCTTCATACTCATAGTTAGAAACGGGAGTATTTACATTTTTAACAGTTTGAACTACTCCATTAGTATCCAAAAATTCAAGAATCTGAGCATCAGATTCAATGAATACTTTCATACCTGGATGTGGAAAATTTGTAGACATCAGACTGGGATTTCGTTAGTGAAGTTAAATGTTGGTTGAAGTACACCATCTGCATCAAGTGAACCTGTAATCTCATATAATCTTTCTGGTACTTCTACTTTATTATCTAAAATAATATCATCAACTGCGAAACTAACATTATCATCGTCTCGCATATTTACTGTCAAAGTGCCACCCCAACTTGATGGCCATTCTGCTAAACTATTTAACACATTGATATCAGTATCACCAGTTCCATCAGGACTCCTTACTTTCAATTTTGAAATATTTGTCTGAATATCCGTAATGTTATACGTAGACGTTATATCTCTACCAAATATTGTAATTCTTTGATTTAAATTTATAGAAATTACAGTATTTCCCTTTGAACTTGGGAATTCATCTATTCTATAACTATTGGTAAAAGTGTTAGTATCAATAGTTTGGGATTTATTGGTATCAATTTGGATACCTTCTCTAATAATTAATCTATCAAACTCATCTCTAAATTCCTTTGTCTCAAAGTGGTGTGTTTGTTGTAGTGCCTCCTCTGATCCATACTTATCAATCATGTATGAATAAAGTGATTCATTGTCAAGAGGCCATTCACTGTTTAAATCATGAATATTATTAACTAATAGAATTACCCACTCATTATCTGGAGTTCCATAAAATTTTTCAGATACTTGGTCTGGTCTCTCATTTTCTCTGATTTGATACTGAGTAAAGGCAGTGACCGAATTCTTAATATCATCTCTTAATACTGGCCTTTTGAATATATTTTTTGCCAGACTAAATTCAGCAATGTTCCTTTTATTTTTAAAAGGAACAGTGTATTCGATATCTGGTAGTTCTCTAAAGTAAAATCCCATTTTTAGTATCCGATTTCGTCTTCACGTACAAAAGTGCCCACACCGTCAGAATCAATCCTTGTGCTTGTAATATTAGCTTGATAGTCATTTTCATAGACTGGTTCAAGTTCATTAAAACTTAATGCCATTATCATATGAGCAGGTTGCCCATCGTCAAATGATTGATACATTCCACCGTCAGTATATCGCATTGTCATATTAGTCAATGCACATGTCTTAAATCTATTTAATCCTTTTATTTGCTCTCCAGTTGGTCCATGTAAATATTGAAGTCTAAATACGTTAGGAGAACCAAGGAATAATGAGGTAGAACCTGCTGGTAATCCTGGAACTCCTGCAGATGCTTTTGAGCTAGCACCATCAGCAGAAACACGAGCTGCCATGCCTTGCTTGAAGAATCGTATAATTCTTCTCACGTTTTGTGCTTCCTTTCTGCTTCTTGGTGCAAGTTTGAAGGCAAAGGTAAATTGACGCAAAGCAACATTATTAAAGAGTAATTCCATATTTTGGTTTGGAATCATTCCATACCCTCTTGAAAGGATGGTTTCTGCAGAAACATCAAAACCTGCTTGTTGTGCAGCAGCAGACGCAATTGCTGTTGTAATTTGTTTTTGAAGTTGTGGATTCGCAGCAGCTCCCCCAGGTACTTTTCCAAGCAATTGTATCAAGGTTGCTATTGGAGCAAGATTAACTCCTGTCAAACCCTGTGCAGCAGCATTGAAAGTAGCACCACCAGCAGTTCTAGGTATGCTCTCCATCATTAGTGCTACGGCTGCAGCAGTCATATTATTCATGCTATCAGCACCCCAACTAACAGTATTAGTATCTTCAATACCCTCTGGAATTGGTAGAATAACTTCTCCTATTTTTTTCTTTTTTGCACTTCCTCTTGTAAGACCCTCTAAAAGTATTGTTCCAATGTTATTAGTAGTTCTAACTGGGTTACCTGATGCATCTTTTGTACGAGGAAAAAGTGAGTCAGCATATGGTGCTTCATAATTAAACTGAGTTATTTTAAAATAATCTTGCTTTTCCTGTAAAATTGTTGCTGGGTAAACTAGCAATCCTTTGCTTTTAGCTTTATTCCCAAATAAGTCATTTTCATTACGACTTACAAAACTTACACCAGCACCTACTGTTGAACCAAGTCCTGCAAGAGGACCAGTTGAAGTTATTGGATTCTTAGGTGGTTGCCGATTTGGATTATATATTTTGTCGTTAGTTGCTGATGGTTTTCCTTTCTGAAGAGCTGAAGGGTGAATATTATTACCTCCTGCATACCCACCAATAGCAGTATGAGCTGCTTTGGCTTCTGATTTAATCTTATCGGCTAATGCTATCCCTGTTAAAGTTTCATTTTTAGTAGTTTGGTCAAATAAATTAGAGTCTTGGGTTGCTATCCTAAACCAAGTTCCATTTGAGTAAAGGACATCATTTCCCCATGTAATTTTCGGTGGTCCAAAAAGAGGATAATCATGATCATATTCTTGTACTATGTAATCACCAGTAGTTGGGTCATATCTCAAACCATATTTTTTTTCATTAATAAGACCTGCTGGGTCTGATTGAGTATAAAATGGTTGAGAACTTGGTTTTGTTATATCTTGTAATGCCATTATGGAGAATCCCAGACTCTGTATTTCGGAACTTTTTTACCTAGTTTATTAACAAATTCTTCAGTTGGTAATAATGAAACATCAACCCAATCAGCTTGGGGAACTTTAAACAACTCAGTCATTACACCAGAAAAAAGATATTTGTGTATCGTTTTCTTTGGTGCATTTGCTACTCCTGTTTTATTTATGAGGGATCTAACAAAACCTCCTCTATACTGAGGACTTAGGTAGTGAACGTTAAGTCCCGTAAAATGTCCTGTTCTTGGACTTACGTCAACAATGAAGGATAGTGGGTGTTTATCCCAGAATGGATACTTTTCTGGATATTTAGCAGAGTAGAGAAAAAATACTAAGTCTCCAGGAATAATAAATGAAGTTTCAAATTCATGTATGTTTTTTCTCTGTAATGGTGCCAACTCATTCATGAGGGCATTTGTATACCAATTGCCACTTCTGAATTTTTTACCTGCCTGTCGTTTTACTTCCTCTGCAATACCAAACGGTTCATCCATCGTTATCCTTTTTATCAACGTCTAAAAAATTAAACCTATAGTCTAATACTGCTCTATATAGACTATCTCTTAGATGCCAAAGGTGTTCTTGCTCACCCCAAGGACGAGCAGGTGAACCTGGCCAAGACTTTATGGTTTCTTGGACGCAATGATATAAAAGACGCACATCTTCATACGGTATTTCTAGTGTATAACGGATTCCTTCGTCATCTGGTCTGTCATCGGTCATTTTAGAGTAATTCCTAATTCTTTTTCGGTTAAAATTCTAAATTCATACTTTCTATCAGCACACCAATTTCTTGCTGCTTTCCACTTTGCTTGATTCACGGCCCAAGTTTTAACACTATAGACCCAAGACTTTGTTTTTCTTTTTGGATTTGGATTTGGTTCTTTCAAATCTTTTTGTGGTTTTATCTCAACTACCATAACTCGAAGTTTGCCATTCTTATCTTTGTATTTTACAAAGAAATCTGGAAAGTATCTGTGAACCCTATTATCAATAGGGGAACGGTAAGGAATAAAAAATTCTTCTGATTGCCACTGGTTTACACTTTCTGTGAGGTCACAATACCTCATAAATTTTAATTCATAAGAAGATCTGTAAACGATATTTGTTGGGTCACCCTTATATTTTTCTGGTTTTTGAGGTCGAAATTTGCCTTGTTTATAACCAGAGTCATCTTTATGTGGCATACATAGTATATAAGGTAAAAACTATTTATAAATGGCAGACCAACCTCAAGTTTCAAGAAATGGTGCTGGAGTCCCTGGAATAGGCCCACTTTATATGAAAACCACTACCCCCAGAGTTGGGGATACGGTTCTTGATGGTGCTAGAGATGTATTTGGGGCATTATCTCAAACCTCTCAATTTAAAGTGTCATTACACTTAACTGCTGGTGCTGGAGGAGTTGCAGATACAAATTTGAATACCTGGTTAAATGCTTCTGGGTTATCCGATGACCCTATCAAAAATGCATATTATGATTTTTATTGTGCTGAAGCAAATTTGCCTGCTACTACTTTGAGTACAAGAGAAGTAAAGGGCAATTTCCAAGGAATCACTGAAAAATTTGCAGTAGAAAGAGCATACCAACCAATTAGTCTAACTTTCTATGTTGATAATGACTATAAACTTATTAGATTATTTGAAGAGTGGATGAATTATATAAATCCCCTGTATGGTGCAGGTGTTGATGGTGGAACCCAAAAACAAGGAGGTGGTGGATATCCAGCATCTACAATTGGATTTGGAAATGGAAAGAATAGTAATGACTTCTATAGACTAAGATACCCAGAAGACTATAGAAGAATTATTTCTATAACCAAATTTGAACGTGATTTTAGAGAAAGACCGCAGATAAATGATGGTCAAATTGGTGGTCAGTCATCTATAACATATCGTATGATTGATGCATTCCCAACGCAAATAAGTGGTGTTCCCCTTTCATATGAAGGAAGCACTATTGCTAAAGTTCAAGTTCAGTTTGACTACACTCGGTTTGTTTATGAGGTTAATCCTTCTAGGAGAACGCAACCTGCAGGAACAAAACCATCTCCGAAAGCAGATAAACCACCTGCAAAAACAGGGAGAGGGGTTAATGATGCACTTAGACAAGCACAATCTCAAACTGGTAGATTAGATTTAACTAGACCTTACGGTCCAACATTGCCCGTGGCATAACCACGATAAATAATCATACTGAAATCTTTATAAGATATTATGCCATTACCAAAGATTAGTACCCCCACTTATGAATTGGAATTACCATCAAACGGTAAAAAAATTAAGTATAGACCATTCTTAGTAAAAGAAGAGAAAATTTTAATCCTTGCCTTAGAAACTCAAGATACAAAACAAATTACAAATGCTATTAAGCAAGTCTTGAAAGATTGTGTTTCAACAAGAGGAATAAAAATTGAGGATCTCCCAACTTTTGATATTGAATATCTCTTCTTAAATGTCAGAGGTAAGTCGGTTGGTGAAGCAATTGAACTTGTTGTAACTTGTTATGATGATGGAGAGGGAACTCAAGTACCAGTTACCGTTTATACGGACGATGTAAAGGTAGAAAAAGACCCAAATCATACTCCAGACATCAAATTAGATGATAGTCTCATCCTTAGGATGAAATATCCATCACTGGACCAATTTGTAAAAAACAACTTTGATTTTTCAAACGATGACGGTGTTGACAACATAGAAACATCTTTCGATATTATTTCTCAATGTATCGAGATGGTTTATAACAAGGAAGATTCTTGGGCAGCAGCAGACTGTACCAAGAAAGAATTGAAAGAATTTGTTGAACAATTGAGTTCTAAACAATTCAAAGAAATTGAAAAATTCTTTGAGACTATGCCGAAACTAACTCATACTATAAAAGTCAAAAATCCAAAAACTGGTGTTGACAATGAGGTTACGTTGGAGGGACTAACCAGTTTTTTCGGTTGATGATGTCTCATATGGATCTTGAGGCATTTTTTAGAATCAATTTTGCTATGATGCAATTTCACAAATATTCTCTATCAGAATTAGAAAACATGATGCCATGGGAGAGAGATATTTACGTTGGATTGTTACAGCAACACATAGAAGATGAGAACTTGAAAGAAAAACAAAGACAAGCATCAGCAAATGCCTGAGTATTTCCCCGATAGAAGAAGATTAGGAAAACCACTAGGAAGGTCTCCAGGACTTTCTGGTCAGTATAGTGCTGCTATAAATCCTCGTTCTGCTTCAAATCGTGGAGGAAGAAAATATAATTTCAGTGGGAGTATGAACCCTGCTGAATACAGCATGATGATGCGAAAGCAAAAAGGTGATGCATTGGCAAATGCATATGGAATGACCCCAGAGCAGTTTGATTCTCACATGAGAGACAAAATTGCTAAAGCAACAAAATTTGTTTCTGGTGGTCGCAAGATGGGTGAGAAAGTCACCGCATCGGCTAAAAATAATATTGTTGGATTCACCCGTGGTGGTGGTGTTCGTGGGTCTAAGGGGGGATTAAATGCACTCGTCAAAACAATTTCGACTAATATTACAAGTAACGTTGAAAATATTCATAACAATGTTAACAACTTTGCGAGAAAGAGAGATACGGCAGGGCAAAAGTTATTACAACCCTCCGCAGGAAAACAAGTAAATAATATAACAAAAGTTGTAAAACCTAATGTATCTAATTTAAACAAGACTGTAAACAATGTAAGGAATCAGTCTTTTAATACTATAAAGGGATTTAGAGATTCCAAGAAAGAAGGTAAGGATGAAAATACTGGTCTGCTCGGAGGTATGTTCGGCAGATTTAAAGATGGATTAAATTTACTAAAATTTCTTACTAATAAAAAGACACAAAAAGATTTATCTAAATCACTTCAAAATCTTGACCTTTTCTTTGATGATGCATATAGAGTTGCATTTAAATTAAGAAAGAGTTTACTTAAGATATTCAAAGCACTTAGACAAATAAAAGCAAGTTCGGGAAGTAAAATTTCTAATCTAGCGTTGGGGGGAGGTCTTGCTGGATTGGGAGGAGGTCTTGGTCTTGGTGCTCTTGGCAGGGGCAGAGGAAGAACAACACCAAATAGAAAAAGACGAAGAAGAGGTCGTGGAAGAGCAGGATTGCTATTGGGATTAGCTGGTGGTGCTGCAGCTACAGGTCTGGCAACTAATGCATTAGCAAGTGAAACTACCCCTCAAATAGTTGCTGCAAAGCAAACACAAACAATCCCAGAAGGTTTTACTGAGACGTTCAGTAGTATTGTAAACACACTCACTAATGCACTAAACAATTTATTTGGCAAGAAACAAAAACCTACTCCTGGTCGTGGTAGTTCTTCTCCTGGTGCAGGTGCAGCACCTGGTTCTACAGATAATAGCAGCATACCAAGTATGACGGGAGGAGGAGCTGGAGTAGGAACACCAGAACAAAAAGCTTTACTTGATGCTGTTTCTTTTGCTGAAGGGACATCAAAAAGTTATGGAACAATTTTTGGTGGAAAAGTAGTTCCTGAACTTGAAAGGGGTGAACTTACTATTGATGAAGTTCATAGCATGATGATGACTGAACAAGTGAGAGGGAGAAATGCAGGATATGCTCCTGGGTCTGTTGCTACTGGTAGATACCAGTTCATGCCAAAAACTTTAAGAGACATTCAAAGAAGTATGAACTTGCCTGGTGATACTTTGTTCACCAATGAGATGCAAGATAAAATGTTCTTAGACAGAACTGCAAAATATAGAGGTGTTACACCTGAACTTCTAGAAAAAGAAGGATTGAGTGATAAAGTTATTGATATGATGGCACCTGAAATTGCATCTTTCCCTAATCTTATGGGTGATGTGAGGTATGGATATGGTAAAAGTT
>Ga0163109_10001787_pt1 | contig 16945 bp, 11 predicted proteins | sample CRUFie1St13metaG_FD_108704 | JGI IMG/M metagenome (GOLD analysis project Ga0163109, IMG submission 108704) | Marine microbial communities from the Costa Rica Dome - CRUD Field 142mm St13 metaG | ecosystem: Environmental > Aquatic > Marine > Oceanic > Photic zone | place: Costa Rica: the Eastern... | reverse complement strand
GGTGTTCGAATTCATCCGCTTCTGATGCTTACAGAGTACAATGCAGAACTGAAAAAGAAAGTACTGCAAGCACTAATTGAAGGCAGTAGTGAAAGAGAGCTTGTAGTAAATCGAGTTATATTAGCACAGATGCGCGCTCAAAGAAACGGACAAATCCCCCTTGAAATTGTGAGATGATGACAGAGGTGGGATTGTAGACTAGGGGATAGTCTGAGCACTCTATTATTCAGACCCGCCTGTTACTCGGAGATTAATTTTAGAATTTTATATCTTTGGGATCTCGGTATGCAGCTTTATCCACTGGCAGAACGGAGGCAGTCACTGGAGGGAAAGTAACCTTGCCCGTAGCAGCCCATTCGGTTCCGCGTATAAGAGTTTCCTGAAAAGCAACGCCTCCCATAGAAGTGTGGCTGTGTCCCATAACTGTGTGAAATACACGGCCCTTACCGTAAGATATGGTCATGAGAACGGGTTCATCGCGACCAGACCCACCCTTAGCAAAAGCTGTAGCAAGAATCTTCATGTTTTGAGCTGGGCCACGGAGACGATCATACAGCTCTTCTTTCACTTGGAGAAACTCAGTTGGCAACCCACGCGTGATGGGATGATCCTTGTCTCGAACAACAACCTTATACTCCCAAGGGCGACCATGAGAACCACCACGCCCTTTGGAATTATCACGAACGACCTTACCATCTTTCCAGTAAACATAGGGCCCGTCTTTCTCATTTCGACCACCCCAACCACCGAGACCGATCATCTCGTTGAACTCCTTCCACTTAGGAAAGGAGTTATCAGCAGCGTGAACTACGACAAGGTTGCCTCCATTCTTGATGTATTTGACGAAGGACTCCTCTGTTTCCTTTTTCCAAGCGGCTCCGTTGTAGTTGGAAAGCACTACATCGTACTTCTCGAAGTCAGGATTGAAGTTGGCTACATCTGCCTTTGAAACAGTGGCCCGATCGATCTGAAAACGACCTGTAGCATCAAGGGTATCGATCATGACTGGAGAACACCTCTTCCAGTCGTGGTTGTTCTGGCCGTCAACAAGTAACACTTTTATTTTAGGTGCGTTTTTGTGATGGTCAGCTAATGTTGCTGATTGGGCTACGAAGAGTTGAGCAGTAACAATAACTAGAAATGTAATTAGTAGCTTTTTCATAATGTTATAGGGAGTTATTTGGTGACTTTTAAAGCCTCATGATTATGTAGTATGCTATTTTATTACCACAGGTTTTGAAGGAACTCCCTTTTCGGGAACTTCAACCCCGGAAGTCCATGTGATTGCGTTCAGGATAAGAGTTCGCCAATCATGACTAGCCCAGGTATGGTGATAGTGAGCACCGGTAGTACCAAAGCCTCGGCCTTTACCGTTAGGACGTTCGTAGGCCCAACCAATATGTTGAATCTGACCTTCTGCCATAGACTTTCGGACATGTTTATTGTTCGAGTGGGGACCATCTTTACGATCCATGGTACTTTTGGGTGGATGTGCTGAGAGAATTGGAGTGACACCCTTTGGCTGAAAACGCATGTGAAAATACCATTCATCATCTTGGGTGAAAGGTTTTACACCACGTGTGATTGGATGCTCCGGAAGCGACTTGATCTCTGCAGTCCAATGAGGGTTTACGGACCAATAGGTCTCGAAGTAGCCACCCATTGCCTTTAGCATCAAATCACCACCACGTCCTTTAGGAACCTCCACTGCGTAGTGCATAAACACAAACCCGACACCTGAGTCGATGAGCTTCTCAAACTGATCAAGGTGCGGCATAACAAGATGTCTGCGCCCGCCATTACAAAATATGACAATGCAATCGGCACCATCGAAGGCTTTGGGGTCCGAGGGCCAACCCTTGTAGAGGGAAGTTTCAAACCCAAGCTCACTGTCCTCCAATGCTCTGGCTAAGAGGGCGTTACCACTCTCGTGGGCGTGGGTCTTGGAATTCTTTCCTCCATCAGCAAGAAAAACTATTTTCTTATTCTTACCAAAGGCAAAATTTGAAAGTGCAAACACTGACAAGACAGATATGAGGATGAGTCGAGGGAGTTGTTTCATGGTTTATGTTTTAGTAGAGAGAATTTTCGGTTTACTTGGTTACATAAAAGTCTTTTTCGGAAAATTATCAAAGCGTTTAATGATATAATTACAGAGTGTCATCGCCAACATGCCATTCTGGAAATGGATCAGCAAAATGCATATGCCAACTTTTCTCATCAAATGAGAGTTCTTCCTCAGTGAGAAGACAGTCATCAAGCATTTCAGTCAGAACTTTCTGGTCCATATCTTGTCCAATCAGAACAATCTCCTGACGGCAGTCCCCATTACCATCCATCCAGACGCGATCAATATGAGCACGATTCTCAGGCCAGTGATGACGTTGAAGTGCAGCCCAAAAATACCCACCACACTCATGGCGTGACACCTTACCAGCCTGAGACCAAAGGCCAGAAAATTTCAGACGAGTGGCCAGCCAAAACACTCCCTTAGACCTAATCACACCGGGCCAGTTTGATTGGAGGCAATCAAAGAATCGTTGGGGATGGAAAGGGAGGCGTCGCTCATAAACGAAACTGGCAATCCCATATTCTTCTGTCTCTGGGGTATGCTTAAGAAGTGAGTCCAACCACCCGTCTTGCTGGGAGGCACGCTCAGGGTCATAAATTCCCGTACCTAGAACAGTTTTTAAGGGAACTTCAGAATTCACAGTTTCATGAATGATAGCCCGAGGATTGAGAGCCTTAATCATTCCATGGACCCTTTGAAGTTCATCTAAGGAAACTAGGTCAGTTTTGTTGATTAAAATAACATCTGCAAAGTCAACTTGGTCAGAGAGGAGATCCACAATGGTACGTTCATCTTCTTCACTAACCCCCTGCCCACGATCCCCCAAATTATCAGTCGTCGAGAAGTCACTTAGGAAATTTGGTGCATCCACTACAGTAACCATCGTGTCTATCGAGGCAATATTGCCAAGTGAGGTTCCATTTTCGTCCTCGCAGGTAAAGGTTTCTGCGACAGGCATTGGTTCAGAAACCCCAGTCGACTCAATTACCAGATGATCAAAGCAGTTCTGCTTAGCTAATTTACTGACCTCTTGCAGTAAATCCTCACGAAGGGTGCAGCAAATACAGCCGTTAGACATCTCGACTAGACTTTCTTCTGTGTGAGTGATGGATGCATCGCCCTTCCGAACTAACTCGGCGTCCAAGTTGACCTCGGACATATCATTTACAATAACTGCAATCCTAAGGCCATCCCGATTACTCAAGATATGATTGAGCAAGGTAGTTTTTCCTGAACCGAGGAAGCCAGAGAGCACAGTTACAGGAAGCCTATTTACCATGTTCATAGATCTTTGGGGCAATAGGTACTCTCCATAAGGTCGAGACATTCGATCCAAAATGGAACACTCATCGCATCATATCGAACAGAGTCCGGCCCAGTGTTTGTGGTGAATAGAATATTACTTGGCTCTTCAACAAGTTCTTCAAAAAGACGATTTAGGCAATAACCATGGATTTCGTCACGAGCCCCAGAAACCGGCAAACCAGCGCCACCATTCGCATGATCTCGGAGAGATTTAAGGACGGAACGAAGTTCGTCAGGACCAAGTTTGACATTAAGCGAGGCTGCCGCTTTTCGATGATCCTCAACGATATCAGAGAGCCGCTTGATTACACGTTTTGCTTCACCAACTCGATCACCAATCTCTTGTTTTACATCAGGAAGAGACGGTGACTCCGTCCCCATCTCGAACAAGGGACGAGTCGTTTCTAAACTCTTTTTATCTTTCATCAAACTTACTCAAAAAACATCTCAATTGGACGAATGATTTCAACTCCGATGTAGCACTCAAGGTACTACTGAACTGAGGATGAAAGTTGGTTGAAATCACTGAATAGAGACAAGGATGGCAATGAGAGAGTATTGGCATTAAATCAACTCGTGGTCACCGGGTTCGCTGCCGAGGCAGATAAATTTTGCTGCTGGCGGAACATCAGACGGGAAAGGACTGTAAGATGAGGAAATTCAACGAGCATTCCAATGATGAGGGCAGCATAGACCAAGGGTTGATCTGGAAGGGCGATGGTCGCCAAGCCAAGCACCAAGGGTGAATTTCGAGCTGCGGTCGTCATTGCTAGCAGCACTTTCTGTGGGCGACCTAAGCGAAAGCGCCAAGCGATCAACTCACTGACTAGCCAGCTCAACACGAAAAACAGAAACACTGCCAAGAGTATAAGGGGGAAAGCTTTAGGATGCGCGATAATCTTTGAGGTGTGACTACAGAAAATACAAAATACCAATAAAGAAAGTGTCCAAGGAATCAATGAACCTAAAAGTCTCGGGAAAGCCTCAAATTGTTTTGGGGAGAGTATTCTAGACAGAGCAATACGAAGTAGTATGGCACCCACAAAAGGAAACAGAAACCACTGAGTAAAGGTGCTCCACATCTCTACACTTGCTGGTCCATTCTGGGCACCGATAAACAAGGCTAGGAATACGGGGAAGAGTAAGAGCTGAGAAATTAAATTTACCGGGATAAGAATTGAACCCAATGCAACGTCTCCCTTAGCGATACGTGTGAAAGCAAGAAACCAATCAGTACACGGGAAGAGCAAGTAAAGCAATAGGCCAGCAAAGAGTGCAGGTTGGCCGCTAAAAAAAAGCTTTGCCACACTCCAGGCGATGAGAGGGATAAGAACAAAGTTTGTTACCCACGCAATTAATAGAAATCCAAGATGCCTAGAAGCTTCGCGGAGAGGCTGAAACCGGACCTCGAAAAATAGAAGAGCGAGAAGACCGAGGACAAGAGTATCAATGAGGGAACCCAAGGTTGCTTCAGCAGAGGGAAGAATACTCCCTGTCACTAATCCCAGTAAAATAGCTAGGGGAAGTAGTAAGGTTATGATGTTATCTGACCGGATCACGAGGAGAAAGCAGCCGGTTCAGGTGCAGGCTTTTTGGGCGTAATTGCACACTCGCATTTTGTACAACATTCAAGATCGGTATTCAGAAAACCGGCTTTTGAATACGCCATGAGTTTATCATCAACCTTTCGTTTACCCAAGCGTTTAGCAATCTCTCGGGCAATCACTCCGAATCGTGACCGAAATTTATAAATAAAACAGAATAAAGAATTTCGATGAACAAGCGAAGGACCTGAATAGAAAAGACCAGGTGTGCTAGTGGACTCATCGGCCTTTTCAGAAAACATAGGTAACTTATTCTCATCATACTCAAAAAGGCTTTTCACAATGCCTAATCCGGAGTGAAAACCATTTGCAAGGATAGGTCGTGTAACGGAAACTGAGGGTATATCATCTTGGTCCAGCAGTGTCCACCAGTCATCGACCTCATCAATCACTCGAACATCAGTATTTTTATAAAGCTGAAGATTCTTAGTCTTCTTGGGGGACTTCAGTATCTGCCGCAACCGGTCAAGAGTTCGTGGACTCAGAGATCGTGAAGGATCAGGATCATCTGAGGACCATGGTTCTCCCCGAGACAGAAGTCGTACTGACTTACCCAATTCGACGAGATTTAACGCAGCATCCACCCCACTTTCGTACCCCCCAATGACGGTAAACTCATCTCCTTCAAGATCGGTCCAGTCCTTAATTTTAGAAGAATGCAAGGCAAGATCTGCACCAAGAAAAGATCTATCTCGAGGAGAAAAGAATTGTCCAACAGCCCAGACCACCATGTCAGCGAAGAACTCGCCCTTGTTGGTGCTGATGACAAAGTGCGAACCCTCCTTTTGTAAACCCATCACTTCAACCCCCATTTTAATGGGCAGCTCATTACACTTAGCGACAGCCTTGAGATATTTTACGTATTCCCTTCCAGTAGGATGCTGAGTTCGCAGGAAATCTGCAGGTGAAGTCTCGGGATCTATTGAATTTAGATCAATGAGACCGAAAGGGTTGGAGTGGAAAGATGGAGTCAATAACGACATCTGCCTTGGCCAATTGAGAAAAGCAGCGCCGATCTCCCTTGCATCAACAACAAGAATATCGCTTACCCCCGCCTGCTTTAAAGCGGACGCAACACCAATACCAGATGGACCAGCACCAACTATTAGTACGTCCACCTGATTCCGACCCTTGGGTTTACGCCTTGTTTTTAAAAACATGGATCCATTCGATAGAAAATTATCGACAGCGCTACAAGTCCTTAATGCAAATTATTCGCAATATGGAGGCTTAGAGCAATAGAATGGCCACAGGATCATGACCAAACGCATACATCTGGACCGCAGAACCCTACGGTTTCCTGTTGGGGAGAGGTTTCGGATAAACCTTATCCTCTAGGGACCATTCTCTCCAGACCTTAACCATTTCCCGAAGACGACGAGGTTCTTTGCGGGCCAGATTGTTGAGCTCTGATCGGTCTTCATCGAGGTCGTAGAGTTCCCACTTATCGAAGACTGGTCCTTTTGGTGAGGCTACTCCTTTACCTACTAACTTCCAAGTCCCGTCGACCATGAAGGCATTGTTCTCATGCTCAGAGAACATAGGCTCATTGCGAACTAGTGACTTACCCAAGAAGGAAGGCTTGAGAGAAATACCACGCAAGGGAGGTAAATTGTTTCCATGGAAAGCCTTAGGGTACTCAACCTTACAAACGTCAAGGATCGTAGGAAAAATATCGATGGTCTGTGCAGGTGAACGAAACCAATCTGCCTGAGGTTCTATGGCTTTAGGCCAATGCATAATAAAAGGTGTTGCAGCACCACCCTCGTGAGTGAAGTGCTTATACAATCGAAACGGAGTACTGGAAAGATTTGCCCATGCAGCTCCGTAGTTGTTGTTGGTCTCAAGATTACGCTTTTCAATATCATGGATATTTCCTCTGCCTAGCACAGGACCTTCAGCACAAGCACCATTGTCGGTAAGAAACATTATGAGTGTGTTATCAAATTGATCCCGTTTCTTCAGTTCACCAAGCAGCTTGCCGACATTTTGATCAACACAGTCAATCATGGCAGCATATACCGCCATTCGCAGGTCCATTTCCTTCTGCTTCTCAGGGGCTAAACTATCCCAAGATGGTACCTTTTCATCCCGTGGGGAAAGTTGGTGCCTTTTTTCAAACAACCCAAGTTTGATTTGTCGTTGGTAACGCTCTTTTCGTAATTGGTCCCAACCCTTCAAATACTTACCACGATATCGATCAATGTCTTCCTCGTGAGCTTGATGCGGCCAGTGTGGTGCAGTGTAGGAAAGATACAGAAAGAAAGGCTTGTCCCTCTGTCCTTCTTGAATGAATCGAATTGCGTGGTCTGTAAAAGCATCAGTTGTATAATAAGCCCGGTCGGTGGTGCTCGTCACTTTAGAGACCAATTGATTTCCTTTGTAGACTCCCCTGCCCCCACGCTCGTCAGTATCGGGAGAGAAGAATCGTGTGGATCCAGCAACACATCCATAGAACTTGTCAAAGCCACGCTGTAGAGGCCAACGTGACATATGCCCCACTCCTAGATGCCACTTGCCCGCAAGGTAGGACGAGTAACCACCCTGCCCTAAGACTTCAGCCAGTGTAACACAATTCCTGTTAAGAAAACCTCTGTAATTTGGAAACTTCTCTCCATAGTCATGTCTCTGAGTATTAGGCGGATTTGTCATGTGACCGATCCCAGTAAGATGAGAATGTAATCCCGTCATGAGGGAAGCTCTGGTCGGACAGCAACGCGATGAATTGTAGAAATGGGAAAAGCGAACACCTCCCTCAGCCAAGGCATTGATGTTGGGCGTATCAATCTCCCCACCATAGGCACCAATGTCCGAGAAACCCATGTCATCCACAAGAATCAAAATGACATTGGGCCTATCATCAGCCTTTAAAAGTAGGCTTATGCCTGCAAATAGAAATAGTAGCAATATGCATCTAACCATCATCTTGTTGTGCCTTTCATGCTCATAATCTGTGAAAGAATCCTACTCACTTGAAGCGACTTTGGCTTGGTTTCGTTTAATCCATTCCAACATAGACTTACTACCATCACCATAACCATCTGGAAGAGCAAAACCATACTGCTTTTTTGCTCTTGGAGGAAACCCCAGTGAATTGGAAATAGCTTTGCACTGGGTGCTTTAATAATTCGATTCGTTCTCGGTTGTAATTCGAGAAGGCTTTGTACTTCCCCACTATTCGTCGAATTTAGCGCCAATTTAGATGCGTAGACATTAGGCTCAATTATTGCATATCTAAGGAAGTATCTGTTTAATTCTTAATGCGACTTGTTTCGCAAGGATTTCCCGACCTTTTTGGTTATAGTGAACGTCATTTCTAGCTAATTGAAGTTCAGATCTTCGCTTTATAATCAAATCGTACAGATTATTAATTCCCACCTTGTGCTTTTTAATAACCGCAAGAGCAGCTTTGTTGAATTCTTGAGCACGATCTTCAGACACAATAATATGAGCATTTCTCTCAGCTTCCAGACAAGGTGGAGTTGTGATCGCAAAAAGTAATGTTGCATCAGATTTTTTTCGGATCTTTTGGATAATACTCTCTAAGCTATTAGCATAAGACTGCGGAGTGGCCTTAGTTTCCTGCCGCCACCCATACCAGTCCCATAGGCCGAAGTTAAAGTGAATCACGTCCCACTTTGAATCCCCTAACCATTCCTCGATATGATCATCGCCAAATGCAGACCATCGACAGTTGGTCTTCGGTCGATGTACATTCGCAACACCATCGAGCAACTTTCTGACGATCGGTGTGTATGCTATGGAAATAGAATCTCCAACAATCATTACACGAGGCAAGTCGGGTTTGTCTACTGGATTGGCAAATGGGTGCTGAAAGGGATCAGTGTGCTTTACCTTAGCCTGAATCGGTGAAGCGCTTGTGAACCAAGTGAAGAAGATGATAAGAAATGTATAGCTTTTCAGGATTTTCATAGATGCAATCCAAGGGGGGCTTTGTTCAAAATAATCGAAGATATTGTTTTAATTATGAGCACTAAGGTAGACTGGTTGTGTGAAAGCACCATTTTCTGCAATATCCCAAACCTCAAACCGAAACCACTTGAGGTCCTGATTTGGTTTTAAAACATGACGGACACTGCGCTTTCCAAAATCACTTGTCCCAGATAGATTGATCCTATCGCGAGTAATATTTTTTCCATCACTTGATATGATTTCAGCAAAACTAAGGGGAAAGGTCCAAGCAAGATCAGCTTCGATTATGACTTGCCCGTTCTGATCAACAGATACTTGCTCGGCAAACTCCTTGCCATTTATACGTAGGGAAGGAATTAAAACTTCACCCGTGCTGGTAAAGTATTGACCAGTGCGTAAAGATTCCAAGACAGCATCCCACCCCTCTTCGTATTTTGGGATATCATCTAGTCTAAGGTAGTTTACGTTGAGATGACCGTACAATTCAGATTCAGCGTTTAGTTCGAATAGGTCGGCTTCACCAATAATCTTTTTTGGCTGTCCCCAATCGTTCATGTCGTCGAGCAAATCAAGAACCCGTTCCCCCAAACGGTCTCTAGAATAATTTGCAGGCATAGCCTTCCATGCCGCACCGAGGTAGTGGGGGGATTTGTAAAAGTCCTCTATTTTATAATTATCAGGGTAACCTGTTGAACCCTTGATCCGAGGATGTGCAGTCCACATTAAACCATCTTCCTCCTCCATGAGTTTCAGTACATCGCTGGCGGAGTTTATAAAATATATCGGGCCAAGTTTAGCATCCCTGTATACAAAACGGCTTGGGTCAGGGTCCAGGTCCAAGTGTTCCTCCGCGAGTCGAACCTCCTTTTGACCAAAGATCCAGTTTACAGGGCGTGGGAAAAAAGAAATCCAATGACCACCAAGGTGACAATTGGGTTCCTCGCCGGGCAAAACAAGCAGTTCATCATCAGACAACCTTGCGCATTCACTATGTAGGACTTGAAGCTCAACCAAACGAGATAGACCGGTTCTGGGACCTCCATGAAACTCAGCTAGATGAACCACATCGATACCAACCTGCTTCAATTTATCAATGAAAGGTGGGTTCTTAAATGATTTTGGGATCATTTTGCTACCCAGGCGATTTTGTTCCTTAATCAGCGAACGGGTGTGCCAAAAATGGTAATGAGAGGAGAAACGCTTGAAACCCGGAATCTCTGGAAACCGATCGTTACGGGTGAAAGCCTTCACCTGCTCAAGCGAACCGAAGGCTCCTTCATCATTGATTAGGAAGAATAGATCCAAATGGTGCTCCGTATTAGGCGGGGCATTGACCCATGGTCTCCAGCGCCCATCACCAAGAGGTGGTTGACGGATACCTATCTCAATTCGTCCCTTTCGCTTCCAAGCATAATTACCTCCAAAATTCTCCGCAAAATCGAGGGGATATAGGAATTTATGCGGTGAAGGAAATACAGACAGAGAACCGCCATCAAACTCGACACCGACCGCTCTGTATTTTGCTCTCAAAAAACCAGCCTTATCATCTCCGTACAGGGGCGATACTTCCTTTTTAAATTTAGATCTGCCAATTCCCTCATTTCGTGCCAATTCCACATGCTTCCATTCTCTATATTCTGCTATATCTGAATTCTTAACTGTCATTGGATCAGCCCCAGCCTCATGGTATCTGACTGACTTGACAGTGTCCTTATTCATGGAAATGCCTGCGGCGTAAAGTATAGCCTTGGATGGTTCATTCGTTTGAATCACTGCTTCGACATGAATCAATGGTGAGTCTGAATAGACCGTAAACCAAAGCTCCCCAGAAAACCCATCGAAGGATAAATCGCCAAGTTTCACCGTTGCCCGTTGGGCTCTTTGGTCCACCACTACCCTTTTTAGTTCGAGTTTGAGTTTTCCATTTGAATAGGGTCGGGTGTCCGGATTGTCGAAAAAGACGGTCCATTTGTTCTTAGCAAGGTTTCGTTGACCTATGAAAAGCTGAAATTCTGGATTAACTTGCCGAAGGATGGCTTTCGCAGTGTTGCCATTCCTAATTTGAAGTGACTCGATCAGATAACTATTTGGTTTTAGCCCAAAATTAATCTCACCGATTTTATCGTCTGACATACCCCAAGTCATGGAAAGAGATTGCTCGGTTTGCTTGACCTCAATTGCTGAGGCAGGATCTTTAGTTTCAAACTCGACATCAACAGTGCTAGCCTCACCTTTACAAAACAGGCAAAGCCAGAAATTAAGGACTAAGAGTCTATGTTTCATCATTGAATGCGTAGCAGTTGTATGGACGCTTCAGTGCGGTAAGCGTGCTAGCTAATTAGCAAGAACTGTTGAGAAAAAGGAGGCTTTTCTGGTTTGTGCAACTTTTAAGCAAAGACACCCAGAACCCCAGAAAAGAAGCTTTTTTACAGCTCAAACAATTAAGCCTGATGCTTAAGCAGCTTTAAGATAGCGGTTAAAAAACGCCCTTCACTTTTTCTTTCTGCCAAACCGCTTATGGGTAAAACCAGCCTCGATTCGCTTAGCTTCAAGTTGCAACTTAAGCTTTTTGAGGGTCTTGCTGTACTTGGAATCACCCGCAAGGTTAGTGAATTCGCCTGGATCATTTTTTAGGTCGTAAAGTTCCATTCCTCCCGAACCAAAATCCCAATGTGTAAAACGCCAGTCATGGGTTCGGATCGACTCTCCTCCATTCCGGCTTATGGTGAAGGCGAGATCTTTTTCCCAATCATCGGTAGAAGGCTTTTCCAGTAAAGGCAACATACTCGCTCCATGCAGGTCTTTCGGAGGCTTCAGTCCGCTCAGCGCAGCAAGGGTGGGGTAAAGGTCGATAAGTTCAGTTATATGCTTTGTCGCCTTCCCGTGCTGCCTGCTCATCCATGGAACACTTAGGATGAAAGGAACACGGGTGGACTCTTCGAATAAGTGCTGTTTCTGGAACTTATGATGCTGCCCCAGCAGATAACCATGATCGCTGGTGAATACGACGATGGTATTATCTGCAAGCCCCAGTTCCTCGAGCGCGTGCAGAACACGACCAACTTGTGCATCCATGTAGGATATACTGGCATAATAGGCTTCAAGTAGGCCCTTATGTAGTTCAGGCGTGACTCCGTAGGACGTGCTATTGCGCTTGTAGTTGCGAATAATCGCCGGGACATCGTCAAGGTCGTTCTCCGGCACTACAGGGGCAACCATCTTTTCACGGTCATAGAGATCAAAATACTTCGCTGGTGCAACCAATGGCACATGGGGGCGGACAAAGCCGCAGGCGAGGAAAAAGGGCTTTTCTTTGTGGCGTGTAAGAAAGTCTATGGCGTGAGTGGCTGCCATTCCGTCAGCATGAACCAGATCATCACCTTCAGCCACAACCCCCGTAAAGGATTGCGAGCTCTTGTTTTTGGGTGACCAGTTTGTCTTTTCGCCGGGTGCATTTTGTTCGGGTGCCTTGATATTGACCACTTCGTCCCAAGAATGCGGATCATCACGGAGAGCCGTACCATCAAGGATTTCCGGAGGGATACCCATGTGGTAGATCTTACTGACACGACCAACACGATAGCCGTTATTTCGAAACAACTGAGACATGGTCACGACGTCCGGCATATTGCCCCGAAGGGTACCTGCATTACCGAGCGTTCCGTTGGTGTAAGGATAGAGCCCCGACATAAGTGAAGCTCGCGAAGCACCGCATACAGGATATTGGCAATGCATGTTCTCGAATCGTATGCCGCGTTTAGCCAGCTTATCCAGTTGTGGCGTTTTACACTGCGGATGCCCGAATCCGCTCAACGCGGTATTTAGGTCGTCCGAGATTAAAAATAAAACATTGGGTGTCTTTGCTGTGAGGACAACTGAAGCAACGAAAAGCAGCTGTATAACTAGGAGTGCAGCCGTAATTACTGGATTTTGTGTATTCATTTTTTCTACGACAACCGACAATCGCTTTTATGGGTTCTTGTTTTAACTAAGACCAGTCAGAGTACCTGTACTGCTGGCAAACTTAGATTTTTCCAGCCCCATATTTTCCAGCATACTGACATACAGATTAGCTAACGGGGTGTTGTTCTCTTCACTGAAAGCAAGGTGCTGCCCATGCTTCAAACCTCCTCCAGCAAGAATGACGGGCAGGTTCTTGTTGTTGTGAATATTTGCATCCCCCATATGGCATCCATAGAGTACCATAGTGTGATCCAACAAGGTGCCATCAGCCTCCTCGACATCTTTGAGGTTTTGAAGCAATTCGTTGAGCAATTCCATTTGACCGATCTCAATTTCGGCAAGCTGTTTCAGTTTCGCTTCATCCTTACCATGGTGAGAAATATTGTGATATCCGCCAATGGTGCGTCCATTACCGAAGTCAACTCCGGGGGTTCGCACACTACCCAGAAACAGGGTGATCACCCGTGTGGAGTCAGTCTGTAGAGCGAGTCGTGACATGTCGTTCATCATACGAATCATCTCAAAAAACTGCTTCTTATCAGAGGGATAGTCAGGCATTTTCGCATCAACCTTTGGCTTGGGTCGCATTTCCCAAGCCTGTGCTTCAGTTAAACGTAACTCCAGACTGCGAACCGCGGTCTCGAACTGATCAATTCGCTCCCGATCGGCGGTGGTTACGCGTTTGTTTAGAGCTTTGCTTTGCCCCATCACAACGTCCAGAATACTGCCCCGGCGTTTGAGGCGTTCGACTTGCGCCTCGATAGCTTTCTGATCCCCTTGTAGGAACATCTTCTTGTAGAGTTCAGACGCACTCTTGATCGTAGGGATCTCTACACCTGCCTGAGTGTAGGAAAGACTTCTTGAGTCGTTAATAGAGAGAGAAAATGAGCGAAATCTAGTTTCGTGCCCGACCTCGTTGGCCATTAGTTGGTCGAGTGAAATAGTATTCCGAAAGCTGGCTCGACCTGGGTGCGGAGCGGCAGTAAGGAAAGACTTATCCGCTCGGTGTCCGCCATCGACGCCCGGATGGGACAAGCCACTAAAAACGGTGAACTGATCCCTATGACACGCGATCCTCTCCAGATAGCTAGAAAGCTCATACTCACGCCCCTTCCCTTTTGGGAAAAACAATTTGGGAATGAAGCCCAGATCCTGATTGATCGCAATCATACGACGTGGCGATGGTTGCTCCGAGGAAGCGCCGAATGATTCAAGCGTTGGAAGTCCCAGAGATATACCTGCGGCACGAAGAAAGTTTCTACGGTCTATTTTCATTGTCATTTCCTTAAAAACAGCGGGCTCTGAACGATGGCATGAATGATACTAAGGACCCCATAATCTGATGCTTTAGTCTTTTCAAGAATAGCCGCTACCTCATTACGATCCGCAAATGTTACAGGCAAACCTGTAGCGTAAACAACGAGTTGATGTACTAGATTTCTGGCAATGACTTCCTTGTCCTGTAGAAGCAATTTCTTGAATTCCTTGATCCCGTCAAATGCCTCACCTTTGTAAAGGCGACCTGATGCATCAACAGCAGAACCAATGTAGTGAACAAACTCATTGCCGCTTCGGCCAAGGCCTGCGATGCGTTTCGATCCTTCGCCGAGTGAACGGTAGTTGTCACGCCAACGCCCCATTACGTCAAAGCTTTCGAGAGCAAAACCTGGCGGGTCGATCTTGGCATGGCAACTCGCGCAACTCGGATCCTCACGATGCTTGGCGAGTAACTCCCGAATGGTTTTCGCACCCCGAATGTCCGGCTCCACGCCAGGTACGGAAGGTGGGGGTGGGGACGGATGATAACCGAGCAAACGCTCCAGAACGTAGACACCTCTCAAGACGGGAGACGTAACGGTTCCATTGGCGGTCACTTTGAGCACGGAGGCTTGCGTCAGAATTCCTCCATAAGGACTTTGCGGAGGTAGCTTGGTGCGTTTGAAAACAGGCCCCTGGAGTCCGTCTACTCCGTAATGCCGGGCGAGGCGTTCGTCGAGGAAGGTGTAGTCCGAATCGATCAACCCTGAAGCGGGCCGATTGTTGACGATCAAATCGGCGAAAAAGAGCTGACTTTCCTTTACCATGGAATCCACAAGCCACCAATCGCCGGCGTACTCCGGGTAGAGTTCACGGTCGGGGTCGGTGTCGTTGATCTCATCCAGCTTAAGCCAGGAGTTGAGAAATTCCCGTACGAAACGGTTGAACTCAGGCTTGCCGATCAATCGGTCGACCTGCTTCTTCAAGTTTCCGGCGTCCCGCAACTTTCCGGTGCGTGCCAGTTTGCTAAGCGTTTCATCCGGCATCGTTTCTCCGAGGAAGAAGGAGAGACGCTCCGCCAAGGCAAAGTCATCGAGTTTGCCAGGTTGGCTGCATTGGAAAAGAAACTCTGGAGAAGCCAGTACCGCCGAGAAGGTAGCAATCATCGCCTCAGTGAAAGAGGTTTCTTTGAGAAGAACCTGGGCATATTGATAAAACCGATCGAATTCCTTTTCCGTGACCGGCCGTCGATAGGCTCGTTCCATAAAGCCAGTCAGTAGCTTGGAAGCATCTTTGAGCGGTTGCTCGGATACCGCCACCACATGCGCATTTTGTCGTTTGAACGGCAGGTCGCCAAACAGAGCACGATAGCAGTCCGGCGGCCATTGCTCTACTAGCGGACCTTCCACCTCCAACCAGTGAAAAGCGACTCCGGGAAAGCCGTCCGGACCTTTCTTAATCGTGTGCGGCATGGCGGGTACCATAGGGGAGGGGAGGCGCATGCAATCGAGTTTTACCATGGCGCCTTTTTCCATGAAAGCTTCCAGTTCAAAGATCTCGGGCGCATTGGGAGGAGCCTCGAAGGTGCCGATGGGCAACGAATTCTGAGTGTTGGGTTCATCGAGCGTGGATGAATATACCTTCACCGGTTCGCTGCGGTTCCCTGGGAAAATTTGATCGTTCACCGGTGTGGGATAGCGCCGCGAAGCATCGAGAACGAGGTTCGGATAGAAGCGCGGTTTCTTATTGCCTTCCCAGTCGACGTAGTCCGTTTGACGAAGGACGGAACGCGCTTTAAGGCGAATGCGGTAGTCGCCTCGTACGGGGGCTTTGTATTGATCGAATCCGTAGTAAAACGGAGTGTACGCCCCACGGAAAATAGCGGTGGAGGTTTCCTCAAGGCCTGGTGGTTCAGAGATTTTCTTTCCTAAGTCATCCAAATTAACAAACTGAATGGCGTCGGCTATGAGGTAGTCTTCGGTTCCCTTGTCAGTTAAAGAGATCTTCGCCGGTACATGAGCCGATTCCTTTTCGCCAAAGCTAAACCGACCGAGCGGAAACCACAGATTGTCAATGGTCGGTTTGGCTGACTGATCAATAAGTAGACGGGTTTCTCCCTTTGCATGATGAACGGTATAAGGGGCAGCCTTACTCAGACTTTCTCCTCCGCAGAAACTGACGCGCACTTCATAGATACCGGGTTTCGGCAACACGGTCTTCCAGGTAATCGCGTGGGGTCCCTGGTTTTTTGCGGTGGCCAGGTAATGCTTGCCCAGATGGTTGGCTCGCCGAGTGGACTTTTTCCATGGTCCGATGCGCGCCGTATCGGTGTCGTCGACTATGATCCCGATTGATGGAGCTTTTTTCTCAAGGTAGAGTCCTCGTTTGACGAATGACGCCTTGTCGTTGATTTCCAAACCGTCAAGCGCCAGTGAGAACCGCGTCCAAGCCCCATTGCCGCCTCCTGACCACATTCTTCCCTGTTCCCTTGCGTAAAAGCGACGAGTGGTGGATGTAGGTTTGTCTTCCGGGAAATCAAGGGCCCGGCGAAGAGCAAACTCCGCCACGTCGAGGTAGGCATCAACCTGAACATGGGAAACGTCAAGGGCAGTGCCCACTTTGGCAAAGCCATGAACTTCGCCATCCAATGGCAGCTGTCCGGCAATTTTGAGGTAAGGATCATGAAGGAGATCACGCAAAACGTTTTCATATTCAAACCGGTTAATCCGTCTCGAAACCGATCGTCCGTTTTGGGCATAAGCGCTTTCGCGGGCTTTCAGAAGCAACTTCCCCAAAGCTTGGGTCAACTCTT
>Ga0163109_10001786_pt1 | contig 16946 bp, 16 predicted proteins | sample CRUFie1St13metaG_FD_108704 | JGI IMG/M metagenome (GOLD analysis project Ga0163109, IMG submission 108704) | Marine microbial communities from the Costa Rica Dome - CRUD Field 142mm St13 metaG | ecosystem: Environmental > Aquatic > Marine > Oceanic > Photic zone | place: Costa Rica: the Eastern... | reverse complement strand
GTCTGGTGCGTATGGCGGTGGCGCCAGCAGCGCTGGAGCCTCGACCGGGAATGGTGGCCAAGACTGACGCTCTTGAGTCTCACAGGCAATATTATTCCGTTCTCGCTAATCGCCTGGGCAGAGCAGTCGGTGCCATCGGCTGAAGTGGGCATACTCATGGCCCTGATGCCCATAGCAACCTTACTCCTCGCTCACTGGTTATTGGAGCATGAGCCGCTCACTTGGCGACGCTTCGCTGGAGTGGTTGTGGGGTTCGCCGGCGTTGCGCTTTTGGTGGGCGACGATCTGCTCTCGGGAGGCGCCAGCGGCCAGTGGCCGGGTCAGGTTGCCGCATTGTTAGCGACGGTCAGCTATGCGTTCAATGGCGTCTATGCAAAGCGCCTTCCTGCCCAAGAGCCTGTCGCGCTATCCGTGGGCACACTCGGCGTTGGCAGTATCTTATTGGCGGTGCCGGCGCTGTGGGCCCAGTTCGCGGGGCCCGGTTTCGATGTCACGGTGGGTGCGACAAGTGTCCTCATCGTGCTCGGCGTGATGGCAACTGGCGTCGCTACCTGGTGTTATTTTGTGGTGGTAACAGAGAGGGGCCCCGGTTTCCTATCCACCATCAACTATTTGATTCCCGCGGTGGCCTTTGCAGCGGGCACGCTATTTCTCGCGGAGCCCTGGGGCTGGGAGCATCTCATTGCGTTGGCCATGATTCTGGCGGGTGTGGGCCTAATACAGGTCAGGCAAGTGCGTTAGGGTCTAGAGCTCAAAACGCTTGCGAAGGAAGCGTGCGACGCCGTCCTCGTCGTGGTGCCCGATCACTTCGTCTGCGGCGTTCAGAATCACTGGGTCGGCATTTGCCGGGGCATAACACTCGCTGGCGCACTCAAACATGCTCAGGTCATTGTCGCCGTCGCCAAAGGCAATCACGTGATCAATCTCCAATTCTTTTCGCAGATGGTTGATCCCGTTGCCTTTACTGCCGAGGCTGTGGTGTATGTCGATCCAGTGCAGAGCCGGTTCTTTGGTTGCGTGCTGGCCCATTTCCCGCTCGTGAATTGCAATGCCTGAGTAGGCAACAAGGTGAGGCTCATCGGCGATGCTCGCGCTGACGCGTTCGACCGCCTCGGCGCTGCCCAGAGAAAACACATTAATGACGCTGATTTCATCGGGCATCGCCGTCAGCGGCGCCAGAGGTAGCTCTCGTTCCGCCTCAAACAAATCGGCCAATTTGTGTTCGCTCTGGCTTTTGAGGGGTCCGTGATAAAGCGCATGGCGTTGCCCGGGCTGCAGCGAAAAGACAAAGGGCGTGAGCTCATTGAGCGTGAAGGCCGCCAGCACATGCCATACCTCTTCACGCGTCAGGAGGTGATGATGGCTGTAGCGCGCTTCCTCCGGTGACCAGATGATCGCACCGTTTTTGAGAATGAGCGGCAGCTTAAAGTGATGGTTCTTAAGTGGTCCAGTGGCGGCCTGCAATGTCCTGCCCGTTGCGACGGTGTAGGGGATATTGCGGGCTCGCATCTTGGCGAGAGTCTCGGCGGTATAGGTCGATATCTTGGAGCCCTTGTCCAGCAAGGTGCCGTCGAGATCAAAGACCACCAGAGTCATGATTCAGCCGCCTGCTCAGGAGGATGTTGTGTCACCTGCTGTCTTGCACTCAATGCTCGGTTAACACTAGGTCAGCCGTGAGGGATTCCCGGATAGCGGCAGGGACCTCATAGCGATCGATGGGGTAGCTTGGGTGGTCAACGCCGGCGTACAAGATAGCGCCATCTTTCAGCGCATTGATCTGTTCTGGCGTCACCTCAAAGCGAAGGAAATGCACCGAAGCGGTTTTGTCCGCGGTGGTGCGATCGAGATCTTCATCAGCAATCGGCACGATGCGATCGAGGTCGCCGACCTGTAGCCACACCTGATCCTCAATCCCAATCATTTCCCCCAGCCGAACGGCGCGCTGTGCCGGGTCAGGGATTTCGATCATGAAAGTGGCCTTCCAGTTATGGCCGTCCGGAATAAGCGGGTTGTAGGCGCTGAGCTCCTCTTCGATGCCTTCTGCCTCAAAGACTCGCTCAATACGGAGCATTTCCTGAATCTGGTAGCGAATAGTGGTGGCATCTTCGAAATAGAGCCGGGCGTGCTCGCCCAGCGCCAACTGCCGGTTTTTCTTGTGTGCCATGACTTCGGCCCGAAAGTCAGAGCGCTTGGCGGCATATTCCTCAAGGCTCCAAAGGTCGTCACGATTTAGCTGTGTCATGTTCAATCCCTCGCATGTATGGTCAATCAATGTCTGTCAGTGTAGTGGATTAAAGGCCATAGGCCTCGCGCAGTAGCGTCATCGGGTGTTCCGCCTTGTCCACTTTGGCTGAAAGATGCGCGATATGCTCGCCGGCCATGGGGCAGTCGCTGATGAACCGATCTGGCGCCTGTTCATCCACCTTGCGGACGGTAGGCCGCGCAATTTTTACCGATTTGTCACGGGTTTCTTTTTTGACCGCGTAAGTACCGTCATGACCCGAACACCGCTCGTAGGCGGTGACGTCACTTTCAGTTACGAGATTGAGCACGTCCCTCGTCTTAAGGCCAATATTCTGCACTCGCTGATGGCAGGCGACCTGATACGCAACGCTGCCCAGCGCTGTCGTGAATTTGGTTTTCAAGGCATCGCCCTTGTGTCGCGCCCAGAGGTACTCAAATGGGTCGTAGAAGGCCTTCTGTACTTTGATCACGTCCGGATCATCCGGATACATTAAGGGTAGTTCCTGCTTGTACATCAGCACGCAGGAAGGGATGGGTGCCGTTAGGTCGTAGCCCTCATCCACCAGTTTCGCCAGTGCCGGTATATTGGCGCGCCTCAAAGCGTCTACGCTATCCAGATCTCCGAGCTCGAGCTTCGGCATGCCACAGCACTGTTCCTTGGGTACGATGTCAATGTGAATGCCGTTGTGCTGAAACACCTTCACAAAATCTTCCCCGACCTCGGGGCTATTGTAGTTCCCATAACAGGTTGCATAGAGCGCCACCTTGCCGGTGGTTTCGCCTACGGGTGTAGGATCCTGCGGCTGGAGCAAAGGCTTCACGCGTTTGCGCAGGGTCTTGCTGTGCAGCTTGGGCAGTGGCGCCTCATGGTGAATATCCAAGCTGGCGGATAAGGCCTTTCTGAAGGCGCCCGTGTTGTTGAGCGCGTTTACCGTCACATCAATAAGCGGGATAGAGGTTGTCGATAGCAGCTTGTCTGTGCTCGTTAACGTCCTATCTCGGAGTGATGCGCCCTGATTTTTGAACTTCTGTGCTTTGGCGCGAAGCATAAGGTGGGGAAAGTCGACGTTGAATTCGTGCGGTGGCACATAAGGGCATTTGGTGAGGTAGCACAGATCGCAGAGATAGCATTGCTCGGCGACCTTGTCATAGTCGCCTTTGTCGACCCCGTCGACCTCCATCGTGTCGGACTCGTCGATCAAATCAAACAGGGTGGGGAAGGCGTCGCACAGGCTGACGCAACGTCGGCATCCGTGACAGACGTCAAAGACCCGTTCTAACTCCTCGTTGAGGGAGCTCTTATCCCAGAAATCCTCACTCTGCCAATTCAACGGATGCCGAGTGGGTGCGTCAATACTGCCTTCTCTCATGACCTATTGTGCTCTTGGTTACAGAAAATCGTATTCACCCCGTTACCGGCAAGCGGCTTGCCAGGCGGAATGAATTGTAGGAGGGCGTGAGCCTGAAAAAACAAGGGGAGCACATTGCTCCCCTTATTGTGCTTAAGCGAGCGCTAAAACTAGCCGTCGAGGTTGTCCAGCGCCTTCTGGAAGCGATTGGCGTGGCTGCGCTCGGCCTTAGCCAGGGTTTCGAACCAGTCTGCGATCTCGTCGAAGCCCTCGTCACGCGCGGTCTTGGCCATACCCGGGTACATATCGGTGTACTCGTGAGTCTCACCGGCGATTGACGCCTCGAGATTCTTCTTGGTGTCGCCCATTGGCAACCCGGTTGCGGGATCGCCAACTTCTTCCAGGTACTCAAGGTGACCGTGCGCATGGCCAGTCTCACCTTCAGCTGTAGAGCGGAAGACTGCGGCTACGTCGTTGTAGCCCTCGACGTCCGCCTTTGAAGCGAAGTAGAGGTAACGACGGTTTGCCTGCGATTCACCCGCGAAAGCGTCCTTTAGGTTTTGCTCGGTAGTGCTGCCTTTAAGTCCCATGACTTACTCCCTATGTATTGCATGTCAAACTCTGGAGACAGTCCAAAACGCGACTGCCATCAGCGAGTGGTTAATATACTGAGGTTGCCCAATTTTGGCTTACTGGAAATATAAAAAAAATCGATCGGAAAAACCGATTATTATCTGAGCCAGCTTGGGGAGGCGATGCCGACGGATCGCCGCTCACTGCTTTTCAAATCGTCAACCCGGCCTGGGGGCTCAATGTGGTCCACAGTGTCGATCTGCAAGGAGAGTGATGGTGCGCCAGCCGACACTGAAACAGCTCCGCTACCTCTGTGCGGTCGCAGAGCATCAGCATTTTGGGCACGCAGCTACGGCCTGTCATGTGAGTCAGAGTACGCTCAGCGCCGGCGTGCTAGAGCTGGAAGAGACCCTCGGCGCGAGTCTGGTGGAGCGCAACAATCGCAAGGTGTTTTTGACCTCGCTGGGTTCAGAAGTGGTGGAGCGTGCCAGGGATTTGTTGGTCGACGTAGAGGACATGGTGAGCCTATGTGCGGGTCAAGGCGTGCCGTTTCAGGGCCGGATGCGCATGGGGGTCATCCCAACGGTTGCCCCCTACCTACTGCCTAGCCTGCTGGGGCAGATCCGGTCGCAACATCCCGAGTTCAAGCTGTTCATCCGAGAGGATCTCAGTCAGCCACTGGTTGATGCACTCCTCTCCGGTGAGCTCGACGTATTGTTGCTCGCCTTGCCTTTTCCTGCCGAGCAGGTGGAGACCATGCCGCTGTTCGAGGACGACTTTCTGCTGGCCTGCCCATCTGACCACCCACTTGCGAGTCGGGCACCTCTGCGCAGCGCGGATTTGAGAGGAGAATCGCTACTGCTCTTGGAGGAGGGGCATTGCCTTCGCGACCATGCGTTAGAGGCATGCAAGCTCAGAGATTCCCAGATTACCGTGCCTTATCAGGCCACCAGCCTGGCCACCATTGTACAGATGGTGGCCAATGGGATTGGTGTGACGCTATTGCCTGGTATGGCGGTGGAGGCGGGCATTGCCGGTAATACGCCGCTCGCGGTGAAGCCGTTTGATCAGGCTAACATTACGCGTCAGATCGGCTTGATGTGGCGAAAGAAGACACCGCGGCGTGTCGAGTTTCGCCAGTTGGGTGAGTTGATTGCGGCGTCGGTCGAGGGGTGATCTGCCGCTAGCGTTTAACGGCGCCGACCTTTGCCGCGATGCTCCCCTGTGTGTTGAGTGCGAAAGTTTCCGCCGCGCGGCTTCACTACCCGGTGGCGCTTCGGTGGCTGTCGCGAGGGGACAAGGTGCCTCGTGCCGTTACCAATGAGGTCTCGTCGGCCCATCTGTTTTAGCGCCTTGCGTAGCAGTGGCCAGTTGTTGTGATCGTGGTAGCGCAGAAAGGCTTTGTGCAGTCGTCGTTGGCTCAGTTTTTTCACGGTGTTTAGAGACTGGCTGTCGCGTTTGACCCGCTGCAGGGGATTCATGCCCGTGTGGTACATTGCTGTGGCGGTGGCCATGGGGGAGGGGTAGAAAGTCTGCACTTGGTCAGCCCGGAAGCGATGCCGCTTCAACCACAGCGCCAGATGCATCATGTCCTCGTCAGTAGTCCCTGGATGCGCTGCGATAAAGTAGGGGATGAGGTACTGCTTCTTCCCTGCTTCGCGGGAGAATCGCTCAAACATCTCGGCAAACCGGTCATAGCTCCCCATGCCAGGCTTCATCATCTTTGAAAGTGGGCCAGATTCAGTGTGTTCCGGGGCAATCTTCAGGTAGCCACCCACATGGTGGGTCACCAGTTCGCGCACATACTCGGGGCTTTCCACCGCCAAGTCGTAACGCAGCCCCGATGCAATCAGCACTTTTTTCACCCCCTCAGTTTCGCGCGCTTTGCGATACAGGTTAATAAGCGGGGTGTGGTCGGTATTGAGGTTTTTGCAAATGCCCGGATACACGCAGCTAAGCTTCCGGCAGGCTGCCTCGGTTTCCTTGTCCTTGCAGGCGATGCGCCACATATTGGCGGTCGGTCCGCCGAGGTCGGAGATGACTCCGGTGAAGGCGGGACTGGTATCGCGTATTCGCTCTACCTCACGCAACACAGACGCTTCGGAGCGACTTTGGATAATACGCCCCTCGTGCTCGGTGATAGAGCAGAAGGTGCAGCCTCCAAAGCAGCCCCGCATGATATTGACGGAGTGCTGAATCATCTCCATCGCGGGCACCGCTGCGCCACCATAGCTGGGGTGGGGGAGTCGCTGATAGGGGAGTTCGAATACCCAGTCCAATTCATCGGTTTCCAGCGGGATTGGCGGTGGGTTAAGCCAGACCTCGCGGTCGCCGTGAGCCTGAATGAGCGGCAGCGCATTATGAGGGTTGGTTTCTTTGTGAAATACCCGGGACGCGTGAGCATAGAGCACTGGATCTTCTGTGACGGCTTCGGCAGAGGGTAGTCGAATGGCGTGGGTGTCTTGTTTGGAGCTGGCCATCAGGCGGACGGGCGCGGGCTCATTGTTGTCTTCAGTCTGGCTCTCGGCGCAGGGCTCAGGCTCCATGCCCTCGTAAGGGTTCGGATGGGCCTCGATCCGACCGGGTTCGTCGACGGATGTTGAGTCGATCAGCGTGCGATTCGCTGGCGGGTGCCGCGTGACAAACGCGGTGCCCCGAATATCCGTTAGATCGGCCACCTTTTCACCGTTCGCAAGGCGGTGGGCAATGTCGACAATCGCGCGTTCGGCGTTGCCGAATACCAGCAGGTCGGCCCGGCTGTCTAGTAACACCGAACGCTTAACCCGATCACTCCAGTAATCGTAATGTGCAATGCGGCGCAAACTGGCCTCGATACCGCCAACGATAATGGGGACATCGCGATAGGCTTCTTTCAATCTCTGGCTGTACACCGTCACGGCCCGGTCAGGGCGTCTCCCCGAGATGTTGCCGGGGGTATAGGCGTCGTCATTGCGGCGTTTTCGATCCGCGGTGTAGTGATTGATCATGGAATCCATGTTGCCCGCGGTGACGCCGAAAAACAGGTTGGGTCGGCCAAACACAGTGAAGGGTTCAGCGGACTGCCAGTCGGGCTGCGCGAGCATACCGACCCGGAAGCCTTGGGCTTCAAGTACACGACCGATGACTGCCATACCGAAGCTAGGGTGATCCACGTAGCCGTCGCCGGAGACAATGATGATGTCGCAGCTGTCCCATCCCAGTTGCTCCATCTCGGGTCGAGACATGGGCAGCCAAGGCGCAGGGCCCAGACATTCTGCCCAGTACTTGCGGTAGCCAAAGAGTGGTGTGGGTTGATCAGGCATCGCGCTGCGCTCGCTCCCGTATGTCGCTGGGCACATCGAGCTCAGCGCCGCAGTGCTGGCAGAATAGTGCCGCAAGAGCATGCCCCTGCTTTGCGCAGACCGGGCAGTTCCAGGGCAGTGTAGGTTGCGCCGCCCGCTGCTCGTTGATGCGCTCCCAAAGCTTACGCGTAATGATTGCGGTCGGCACGGCGATGATCGAGTAGCCCACCAGCATGCCGAAGCCTGCCACGAATCGCCCAGCCGCCGTCTGAGGCACTAAATCACCGTAGCCGACGGTCGTAATGGTCACGACTGCCCAGTAGATACTCAGGGGAATGCTGGTGAATCCGTGCGCTGGACCTTCGATGACATAAATGATGCAGGCAAAGACCACGACGACCAGCATCACCATCACCAGAAAAACAAAAATCGATCTAGAGGTGTTGCGCAGTACGGCGAGAATTTCATTGAGCTCGGAAAACAGGTTCACCAGTCGGAAAACTCGGAAAACCCTGAGCACTCTGAGTAGACGGATAACCACCAGAGGTGCCGCCTCTGGAAACAAAAAAGCGATGTAGGTGGGCACAATCGCCAGTAGGTCGACGACACCCCAAAAGCTCAGGACATAGGCCGGTCGATTGTGCGTACACCAAATACGTGTGACGTACTCGAGGGTAAACAAGCCGGTGAAGCAGAGTTCCGCATACCAGAAGCCGGCACCGACTGCCGCGTCCAGTTCGGGCACCGAATCCAGCACGATGACGGCAACGCTCAGGAGAATGGCCGCAATCAGTGTCATGTCAAAACGGCGGCCAGCAAGGGTCCCGGTGCCGAAAATAATGATTTCCAGCCTGCGCTGCAGCGCGCTTTGACCCGGTTCTGGGTGTTCGCTCAGCGGGTTGGGCTTCATGATCAAAGCAGCCCCTCCAGGCTTGACCACACCGCATCGAGGATCCGCGGCTGCGCCTCCGCAGTCGGATGAATGCCGTCGGCCTGCATGAGCTCGGGTTCCAGCGCGACTGACGCCAGAGGAAAGTCTGCTAATGCAGCACCGGTTTCTTCAGCCGCCTGCGTGAATGTAGCGCGAAAGGCATCGGCGTAGAACTTGCCCAGGTTTGGAGGGATCTCCATTGGCAACACCAGCGCCGTGGCGCCGGCGGCCTCGCTCAATTCGATCATGGCAATCAGGTTGTCCCGCAGTTGCCCCAGGGGATAGCCTCGCAGCCCGTCATTGCCTCCCAGTTCGATGACCACAATGCGGGGTTCGTGGGTCTCGAGGAGGGCGGGCAACCTCCGCAAACCGCCTGCAGAGGTGTCCCCTGATATACTGGCGTTCACGGTGTGGTACGGCCTGTCTTCGTTCTCCAATCGCGATTCCAGTAGCGCCACCCAGCCCTGTTCCAGAGAGAGTCCGTAGGCAGCGCTGATGCTGTCGCCGAGCACCAGAATGGACTTGGTTGGCTGCGCAGCGACGCCGCTTGCAAGAACAAGCATCAGCAATCCGAGCCAAGCCGTTACTCGTAAGCGTCGTGCGAGGACACGCAGTATGATCAAAGTCAGCCAGCTCCTTAAAACGGTTTCCACCGCCGATGGTGATCTCACCATATTGCGCGGCGTTGATTTGGAGATTGTAGCCGGTACATCCGCCGCGATTGTCGGTGCTTCCGGTTCCGGTAAGTCTACCTTGCTGGGACTGCTCGCGGGCATGGACGTGGCTTCGGCTGGGGAGGTGTGGCTCGACGGGGTGAACCTCAGCGCGTTGGATGAGGACGCACGCGCCCGGTTGCGCGCTGAGAAAGTGGGTTTCGTTTTTCAGAACTTTCAATTACTCCCTGCGCTGACTGCAAAGGAAAACGTGATGCTGCCGCTCGAGCTGGCGGGCATTGATCAGGCGGGCAGTATTGCCGAGCGTTTTCTGTCGGAAGTCGGACTGCAGGACAGGCTGGGGCATTATCCCACCACGCTGTCGGGGGGCGAGCAGCAGCGAGTCGCCATTGCCAGGGCTTTTGCGCGAGAGCCTGCTGTCTTGTTCGCCGACGAACCGACCGGGAACCTCGATACCCGCACCGGCGAGCGCATTATCGATTTGCTGTTTGAGCTCAATGCCCGTGCGAGTACAACACTGGTGCTTGTCACCCACGATGAGCGGCTCGCCGAGCGGTGCGATCAGCGTTTTTCAATGACAGCGGGGGAGTTGCTCGGGCCGTGAGACAGGCGCTTACCTGGAAGTTGCTTGCAAGAGAGTGGCGGAGCGGCGAGCTGGGCATCCTGCTCATGGCACTGGTGCTCGCTGTTTCAGTAGTGGTGGGCGTCAGCAGTTTCGTCACCCGGTTACAGTCAGCGCTATTGTCTGAAAGCGCGCGCTTTTTGGCTGCGGACATGGTCGTTGTCAGCCGATCGCCCATACCAGAGCCCTGGGTATCAGCAGCGCAGGAACAGCAGCTGCAGCCCACCGAGGTCGTGGGCTTTCCCTCTATGGCTGTGGCCGACATCGATCACATGGCGCTGTCATCGATCAAGGCGGTGTCATCCGGATACCCGCTGCGGGGTGAGTTGCTCTGGTCCTCAGAGCCCTACGGTGAGATCCTCGATACGGGGGCCATTCCCGAGGCCGGCGAGGTCTGGTTGGCGCCGCGACTGTTTTCACTGCTCGATGTCGAGCCCGGAGACTCGATTATCGTCGGGGAGCAACCCCTGCGGATCAGTGGCGCGGTCCGGGGCGAGCCCGACGCGACCACTGCGGTCTTCGGTTTCGGCCCTCGCCTCTTGATGAATACCGCTGATATTCCTGCCACCGGCGTGATTCAGCCGGGTAGCCGTGTCGAGTATCGACTCCTGCTGAGCGGGACGTCCGATACGATCGCAGCGTTCACGGAGTGGGTCGAGCCGCAGTTAGGACAGGGCCAGCGGCTGGATTCGGTCGAAGGCGCTCAGCCCAGCATTGGCGAAACGCTGGACAGGGCGCAGGGGTTTTTATTGCTGGCCGGTTCTCTGGCTGTCGTGTTGGCGGCGGCGGCGATCACGCTAGCCAGTCGGCGGTTTGGTGAACGACACACGCAGTACGTTGCCATTTTAAAAAGCCTAGGTGCCCAATCTCCGGAAATCGCCACCCTATATGGCCGGAGTCTCTTTTGGATTGGACTATGCGGCACGCTCGTTGGCTGCGCGCTGGGCTGGGTACTGCAGGAAACGTTCATTCGGGTGCTGGGTAGCCTGTTGCCGGTTGAGCCCGGCGCTGCCGGGTTGAAGCCGTTGTTGATTGGTGGGGTGACTGCAACGGTATGTTTGATGTTTTTCGCGTGGCCGCCCCTCAGGCGTCTGGGGCAGGCGTCGCCGCTGCGAGTGCTCCGCGCCGACATGGGGGTTGCCGAGGCGCAGCGCTCCCGAGACTTTGTTCTCGGCAGTGTGGCAATCGTGGCGCTCATGTGGTGGTACAGCGGCAGTGCGCTGGTGACCAGCGCTGTCATCGCAGGATTGTGCGTGGTGATGGGGCTCGGTTATCTGGCCGCCAGCGTCTTGCTTTCGGGCAGTCGCTCTGTCGGTGGATTCGCGGGCAGTCTGTGGCGTGTGGCATTGGCGGGATTGCAGCGTCGGGGTCGTGCTAACGCCCTGCAGATGGTGATGTTTGCCATGGCGATCATGCTGATGTTGCTCCTGTCGGTGGTGCGAACGTCGCTCATCGGTCAATGGCAGGCACAGTTGCCGCCCGATGCCCCCAATCACTTTCTTATGAATCTGGCTCCCGAGGAGCGACCGGAGCTGCAAGCTTTTTTCGCGGGCAACGAGATTCTTTCAGAGACCTTATACCCGATGACCCGGGGCAGAGTGATTAGTGTGAACGACGCGGCGCTACCCCGGTGGGAGGAGCTCGAGGAGGACGGTGCGCCGCGACAGCGGGAGGCAAACTTCACCTGGTCAGATGAGATCCCCACTGGCAACGCGTTACTGGACGGAGACTGGTGGACGGCGGACACCGATCAGGCCTGGGTGTCGCTTGAAGAAGAATTCGCCAGTGACATTGGAGCGACCCTGGGCGATCGGTTGTCCTTGCGCATTGGCGCAGACGCGCTCGAAGTAACAGTACTGAATATTCGCGCTGTGGATTGGCAGTCCATGCGCCCCAATTTTTTTATGGTGTTTCCGCGTAAGGTGCTCGAGGCGTTTCCGGGAATGTATATGACAAGCTTCCGATTGCTGCCCGAGCAGAAGTCGTTGCTCAATCAGCTCGTGGGGATTTTGCCCACGGTGACCGTGATCGAGCTCGATATTGTGATACGTGAAATGCGGGTGGTGATTGATCAGGTCGCCCGGGCGTTGGAGCTCGTGCTAGGCGTGATTTTGCTGGCGGGGGGCTTGGTGCTGATCTCCGGGGTTCGTTCGAGCTTGGATGGCCGTTTGCGCGAGAGCGCATTACTGCGTGCCGTGGGCGCACGTAGGGGCGTGGTATTAGGCGCACTGTGGGTTGAGTTTCTGGTGTTGGGTGGACTTGCTGGCGCGCTCGCCAGTTTCGGTGCGGAGGTCGCGGCCTGGGGTCTGCAGACGCAGGTCTTTGAGATGAGCTGGACCCCGACGCCGTTGATGTGGGTTCTTGGCCCCACTCTTGGCGCCGTGATCGTGGGCGCGTTGGGCGTCTGGTCGTGCCGGCGGGTTGTCAATGTCCCGCCGGTGGTGATTCTTCGAGAGGTCTGAGCAGGGGCTCTGTTGGCTTACTGCCGTGCCGCACCCCCGGGGCCATGCTTAGCCCAGAAGATGGGCTACCGCATCCCGCTCTTCAGTCAGTTCCTGCGCGGTAGCGTCCATTTTTTCCCGACTGAACGCGGAGATTTCGAGGTCCTGAACGATCTCCCAGTCACCATTGGCGCAGCGGCAGGGGAACGAGTAGATGAGCCCGGGCTCGATGCCGTATGAGCCGTCGGAAAAGACTCCCATGGAAACCCAATCGTCCGCTGGCGTACCCAGCGCCCAGCTGCGCATATGATCCACGGCGGCATTGGCGGCTGAGGCGGCGGAAGAGGCGCCCCGGGCCTCGATGATGGCCGCACCCCGTTGTTGCACCGTGGGGATAAAGCTGTCGCCATACCAGTCCATGTCCAGGCCGCTCATGGCTGATTCGCCAGACACCAAAGCGTGGTGCAGGTCGGGATATTGCGTGGCGGAATGATTGCCCCAGATCATCATTTGACGAATGTCGTTCACGGTAGTCCCGGTCTTCTGTGCGAACTGGGTTTTCGCACGATTGTGGTCGAGCCGCGTCATGGCGGTGAACTGGCGGGGATCGATAAGCGGTGCGTTGCGCTGGGTGATGAGTGCGTTGGTATTGGCGGGGTTGCCCACCACCAGCACCTTGATGTCCCTGCTGGCAACGGCGTTAATCGCCTTGCCCTGCACGCCAAAAATAGCGGCGTTGGCCTCGAGCAGGTCTTTGCGCTCCATGCCGGGACCCCGGGGGCGGGCGCCGACCAGTAGCGCGTAATCCGAATCTTTGAACGCGACCTCCGGGTCGTCGGTGCAGATCACGCCTGTCAGTAGCGGAAACGCACAGTCATCGAGCTCCATCTTGACACCACCGAGCGCGTCCATCGCCGGAGTGATGTCGAGTAGTTGCAGAATGACGGGTTGGTCATCACCCAGCATCGACCCCGAAGCGATGCGAAAGAGCAGGGCGTAACCGATTTGTCCTGCGGCTCCGGTGACAGTAACGCGAACGGGTGCTTTCATGATGGAGATCCTTGCTTGTCGGCAATCTGTAGTGGGTTGGAAGCGGCACGGATTGTCCTGTCAGACGGGCGAAAACTCAAGTCACTGGCTAAAACCCTCCATCAGACGCCTTTTGCGCCGTGCAGTGGTCTCTCATATCATCCCCAGCACATCGCTCAGCACCGCTCGTAGCATCCGTCGCAGCACCTGTCGCAGTACAGGGCGCGCGCAGGACGCTCAAGGCGAGAGGGCATGGCAGGAAAAAATGATGTCGCAGACAGATCAGGACAACGCCCGGGTCAGTGATGGCAGGGACACCCGCAGGGACCGGCTTGAGTTCAACAAGTTGCGTAAGCGATTGCGCCGACAAACCGGCAAGGCCATCGCTGATTTCAACATGATCGAGGCGGGTGATCGGATCATGGTGTGTATTTCCGGCGGCAAAGACTCCCACGCTATGCTCGAGCTACTGATCTCGCTGCGGTCTAGTGCGCCGATCGACTTTGAAATTGTGGCTGTGACCCTGGACCAGAAGCAGCCCGGTTATCCCGAGGACGTCTTGCCCGACTACTTGGAGACGCTGGGCGTGCCCTTCTACATATTGGAGAAGGACACTTACAGCGTTGTGCGCAGCATCATTCCCGAGGGCAAGACGACCTGTGGCCTGTGCTCGCGGTTGCGCCGGGGCACGCTCTATGGCTTTGCCGAGCAAATTGGTGCGACCAAAATTGCCCTGGGCCATCATCGTGACGATATTGTGGAAACGCTGTTTCTCAATCTGTTTTTCGGGGGCAAGCTCAAGGCAATGCCGCCGAAATTAAAGAGTGACGATGGGCGGCATGTCGTGATCCGGCCACTGGCGTACTGTCGCGAATCGGACATCGCCTCTTACGCGCGCGCCATGCAGTTTCCGATTATTCCCTGCAATCTCTGTGGCACTCAGGAAAACCTCCAGCGGCAGGAGATCAAGGGCATGCTGACGGATTGGGAGCGGCAGTACCCGGGAAGAACAGAGACCATCTTCAGGGCGCTGGGTAATGTCGCACCCTCGCATCTGCTCGATCAGAACCTGTTTGATTTTCAGGGTCTCAAGGTTGAAGTAGATGACAGTCTGGGTCTGCCCGATATCCGCGTTGTGAATCTCTGATGCTACTCGAGGCCACTCAGGTTGCGATTGAGCGGGGTGACCGGAGGCTGCTGAGTGGTGTTGACCTTAGCGTCACAGCGGGCGAAATCTGGCAGTTGGTGGGCGCCAACGGTGTGGGCAAGACGAGCCTGCTGAGGGGCTTGGCGGGTGTCGCCACGCTGGGAGTGACCGGCGACATCCATCATCGGAGCACATTTCTCTATCTGGGGCACGCCTCCGCGCTCAAATTAGGCCTCAGCGCAGTAGACAATCTTCGCTGGCACCCCGCTGGCGATGTCACCGCGTCCTCCGAGCAGATTTGCGAGGCACTGGCAGCGGTGAATCTGGCAGGTTACGAGTACCGACCAGTAGGCGCCTTATCAGCAGGGCAGCAGCGGCGGGTGGCCTTGGCGAGACTGCTGCTGAGTGATGCACCGCTATGGTTATTGGACGAGCCCTTTACTGCGCTCGACGTAGCTGGATGTGAGTGGCTGGAGGCGTGTGTTCGCGGCCACGTGAGTGGGGGCGGCGCAACGGTCTTTACCAGTCACCAGCCGAGCCGGTTCGGGACACTGCAGCAAGATCTGGATCTGGGTCGGTATGTTGTCTGATCGTCCGCTGTTGTCCCTTAGGGCCGCATTTATGCGGCAATTTCTTCGACATGGACGGAGCATCATGACAAGCCCTGCAGATGTCGCTAACCCGCTGCTATTTTTCTTCATGGTCATCACGTTGTTTCCGCTCGGTCTGGGGCCCGACCCGGCTCGGTTGGCGACGCTTGCGCCGGGCATCCTCTGGGTGGTGGCCTTGTTAGCCAGCCTGATGGTCAGCGCCAAGCTGTTTGCATCCGATTTCGAGGACGGCAGTTTGGAGCAATTGGCGCTGGCGCCTTATCCGCTCGCGGTCACGGCGCTCGCCGAAGTCTCGGCCCATTGGCTCGCTACCGGATTTTTGCTTTCGCTCGTATCACCAATGTTTGCTGTCATGTTGGGGTTGCCGGAGACGGGTCTGGCCACGCTGCTGATCAGCCTTTTATTGGGGACAGTCTGTCTGACGCTCATTGGCGCGTTGGGCAGTGCGCTGACGGTCAACATTCGTCGCGGCGGCCTGCTGTTGTCCTTACTGATCATTCCGCTCAACGTGCCGGTTTTGATCTTCGGGACCACGGCGGTCCGCGAGGCTGTGCTGGGGGGTAACCCCGAGAGTTGGCTGGCGCTGCTCGCCGGGTTAGCGCTGGGCTCGCTGGTCGTGGTCCCGCTGGCGATTGGTGCCGCGTTGCGGGTCTCACTCGACAGCTGATATCGCCTCAGGCAATGGACTTGGGCGCCAGTCGAACGCGTCATCGAGGGCGGTTAGGCGCTATACTACGGGCATGTGGACATTCATTCACAAATTGGGTTCACCGCCCTGGTTTTTTGGTTTCAGTGGCACCCTTGTTCGGTGGTTATTGCCCATTACCGTGATTTTGCTGCTGGTGGGTGCCGTTTGGGGTCTTTTGGTGGCGCCACCGGATTTCCGGCAGGGGAATTCTTACCGGATCATCTATATTCACGTGCCCGCTGCGGTGGTGGCCCTCGCCGGTTATTACGTGATGGCATTTGCGGGCGCGGTCAGTCTGATATGGCGGATCAAGATGGCCGACGTCACGATGCGTGCCGCAGCCCCGGTAGGGGCGGTCCTCACGGCGATCGCGCTGGTGACCGGTGCGATTTGGGGTAAGCCTACCTGGGGAACGTGGTGGGTCTGGGATGCTCGCATCACCTCAATGTTGATATTGCTGTTTCTCTATCTGGGTGTTGTGGCGCTGTTTGAGGCCTATGAAAACAAAACCGCAGCAGCACGCGCCTGCGCTGTGCTGAGCCTTGTGGGCATGGTCAACATTCCGATCATCTACAAGTCGGTTGACTGGTGGTACTCACTCCATCAGCCCGCTTCGATTAAATTTACCGGGGAGTCGGCGATTGATTCGAGCATGCTCTATCCGTTGCTGTTGATGATTGTGGCCTTTTACTGTCTTTTTACGGTGACGCTGTTACTGAACATGCGCGCTGAGCTGGTCTGGACTCACAGGGCGTCTGGCTGGTTGAAGCAGCTGGTGGGGGATTCCTAATGTATTTCGAGTCGCTCTCAGCGATGTGGCATATGGACGGCCACGGCTTCTACGTCTGGCTGGCCTACGCCCTCACATTGCTGCCACTCGTGATCATGATATGGCTACCCTTGAAGCGCATACGGCAGCACTGGCGTTGGCTCGAGGCGGAGCAACGCCGCACTGCGGCAGCAACTCAAACACCGGCGATGGGGTCTGACGTCTAATGCATCCGGTTCGAAAGCAGCGATTGATTCTGGTCAGCCTGATGGTTGTGTTATCGAGCGCCGCCATCGGGCTGGTGACATTCGCACTGCGCGACAATATCAATCTATTCTATCCGCCCGCCGACGTCGTGGCAGGCAAAGCGCCAACAGATCGGAGTATCCGGCTCGGTGGTATGGTGGTCGAGGGCAGCATTGAGCGCAGCGAAACGGATCTCGACACCACGTTTTGGGTCACCGATTACGAGGCTTCAGTGCCGGTGCGCTACAGCGGGATCCTGCCCGATCTGTTTGCCGAGGGCGAGGGCGTCGTAGCCGAAGGCACCTTGAATGAGTCAGGGATGTTGGTGGCCACACAGGTGC
>Ga0163109_10001785_pt1 | contig 16948 bp, 14 predicted proteins | sample CRUFie1St13metaG_FD_108704 | JGI IMG/M metagenome (GOLD analysis project Ga0163109, IMG submission 108704) | Marine microbial communities from the Costa Rica Dome - CRUD Field 142mm St13 metaG | ecosystem: Environmental > Aquatic > Marine > Oceanic > Photic zone | place: Costa Rica: the Eastern... | reverse complement strand
TAGCATTACCACGTGAAAGGGGCCAAAAAATAGCCCCCACTTAAAATCAATCTGAGATACCCAAGAGAGAAGACAGCAAACAAAAAACAAAAATGCCAAAAAAAATTTATCTCTCATGTAAAAAATTATCAGACTAAGAAATCTTTTAGCTAATCCAAATTGCTACATTAATATACTTCAACAATTGCTCTCAAACAACATTCAAACTTAACATTTATTAACTCAAATAAGGAGTACACAATTAGCACTACTGCTTGCCATTTTGGTAATCGGTGCAGGCACTCTATTAGGTGTGGCTTCCGATGGCCTCTGAATGGGGATGCTACGGATCAGCTCCTTAGTTGCATGGCTCATTGCGCCCTTAATCGGCAACTGGATGCCATCTGTTCTTTTACCCTCAAACCCTCTTTTGCAAGAGGTTGGGGGCAGGGGATCGAGCACCACGCGCACACCGGCAGCCATCGGCACCGCGCCGAGGGCTGCTCCGATGGCGCATGAGGCACCTTTGATAAAATCCCGCCGATCCGGCTGGGAAAAACCGTTTTCCTTGGACATAACTGCGGTGGGAGTAGCTCCGTTTTCAATGGAGTCTTCCATGAGACGCCTGAACCTCCCCTGCAATTCGAAACGACTACCGCATGAAACGACAGGAGACAATCTCCAATGTTAATCACTTTTGAGTGCAAGAATCGTAGTTTCCGTTAGCTTAGGCGCATGATGGTGTTGGCTTGGTTTCCCGGCGACTCGGTCCTGCTGCTAACAGCGGTCCTGCTCGGCGGAGGCCTCGCATTAGGGCATAGGGCCAGCGGCTTGCGGCTGGCGCTCCTTTGCTCGGCTGGCTTGCTGGCCGTCGGTACCACACCGTGGCTGCGCCATGCCATGCCGGATTTTCTACTGCCCGTCCATCCGCTCAGCCGGCTAATAGGGGCAGACTTTGCTTGGGCCTTTGCGCTAACGTTCCTTTCCTTGGGCTTGGTCGGTCAATTGCTGCACGAACCATTGGCAAAGAAACTGCATGCCCATTGGCCCGCGGATCGGCAGGAAGCCTGGCAGCGGTTGAACCATCGTCTCGGCCTAGTGCTGGGCGGGGGCCTAAGTATCTGTGCCAGCTGGATGATCCTGACCCTGACCTTGCCGTTGGGCTTCTTGGCCAACCAAATCCCCGCGAAGGAACCGCAGCAGGATCCTCTTAGCCAGCGCTGGGCCGCGCGTTTGTATCGCGATGCCGCTGCGCTGGGGCTCACACCTGTGGCCCGTTGGCTGGACCCAGTTCCGGCCGATTTTTACTCAGCCGCCGAGGTTGCCGGTTTGGTTTATCAAAACTGTAGCACAAACAACCTGATGCACATTCGCCAATTTCGATCGCGCCTGTTTGGTTATCCCGGTTTGGTGGATAGCGCTCACCATCCGCGCGTCACCCAACTGGCTCATGTATGGACGACCAACACATTTTTCATGGGGCTGCATCAACGCACCAATCTCCATCAACTGCTGGCCAATCCGCAGCTTCAGGCGGCCTGGAGCGATCCGGACTTGCGTGCACAAATCGCGCAGGTGGATTTGCAGGATCTCAGGACCTACCTGCAAACCGGTCAATCCGCACAGTACGCTCCGCACACCTTGGCCCTCCAAGGCCGGGCGCCTTTGCTGGGCAGTTGGCAGCTGGATGCTACCCAGACATTGGCGCAGTTTAAATCCCGTTATCCCAAAATGAACGGCACAGAACGCACGGCGCTCGAGCATTATTTTCAGGAGCTGGCGGCCGACTTGGCCCTGAGTTTTTCCGATGGCACCTGTTATCTGGAGGGCCGCACATTTCCCGAACGCGCCCTCGGACAAACAGCTACGGCACAGCGCGAGAATGTATCGCCCCGCGACTTCCTACCGGTCATTCCCGAATCCGCCAGCGGTCGCCCAATCCAACTTCTTGCTCAGGGCGCATGGGAGAAAAAGCCCGGCGGCAGCTTTCAGACACATTGGAAGTGGGGAACGGCGGACAGCCCGGTGACGCTGCAAATGTTTCCAAACCGCCTGTTACTCACGGTTGAATCATTGCGAGGAGAAAAATATGTATTCCAGCGGCCGCGCCTTTAGGCCCTTATTCGCTGAGCAAATCCAGCTGCACCGTCAGGCAAGCCGAAAGCCCGTGCAATCCCGGAGCCGCCGGCAAATCAACAACGATGTTGTTGGCTCGTTTAATGTAGCCTTCCACTACCTCGCGACAGGCCCTCGGAATTTGACGGGCTAACAAGCCTTCACGAATCGTGTTCACCTGTTCACCGCCATCCTTAAGCATCGAGAGCCACGCCTTATGTTCAATCTCATCCGCACGCTCCAAAGCGATCAACACCGGTAGAGTCGCCTTGCCAGTGATGAGATCGGTGCGCAAGGATTTGCCGGCATGAGCCTCTTCGCCGAAGACATCTAGGCAATCATCATAAATCTGATAAGCCGTTCCAAGTTGCTCACCATAATTTTTTAGGGCCGCATGCACTTTCGGTTCATTCGGCGCAGCGAACCGCGCACCTAATTCGCAGGCCAGCGAAAATAGCTCCGCAGTTTTCATCCGAACTAATTCCAGATATTCCGCGCGGCCTAGCTCAAAATTACCCCGCTGCAAGGTCTGGCGTATTTCACCGGTGCAAACAATCTTGGCCGATTGACTCACCAAACGGCATACCTCATTAGAAGGCAACGTAGCCGCTAGCCTCAACGCCTCGGCGAACAGGCAGTCCCCAGCCAGCACCGAGACCTTGTTGCCCCAGTTAGCGGCCAATGTCGGACGGTTTCGGCGTGCCTCAGCACCATCAACCACGTCGTCGTGCACTAAAGTGGCGAGGTGCACCATTTCAATGATTACCGCGATATCAACGTGCTGCGGCTTGATCCCGCCAGCCGCTCGCGCCGCCAGAGCCACTAGTGCCGGACGGAGCTGCTTGCCTCGACTTGCTAATGCGTACTGTACAAAGGTGGCTATCTGTGGATCGAAGTTCTTTACCTCGTCCTGTAAACGGTCAGAAACCTCATCCAAAAACGGCTGAATTGGATCACAGAGCTCAACCCAGTTTTTTGGTATGGCAGCATTTTTGGTTTCAGCCAACATTGATTCTAATTATAACGAAAAATAAGTTAAACTCAAATCTTCGTTTGACCTAGCTGTAATATTCGCCGGAATTCAGGCAGACGCAACGGCATCACAGAGAGTCGACTTTGTTTGATCAGCGCAATCTCAGACAATTTCGCTTCAGCCTTGATCTGCTCCAAAGTCACAGGTTCGACCATAGCTTTGACGGGCTTTAGATCAACCACACTCCAGTCACCTTCCTTGGCCGTAGGATCAGGATATGCCTCACGTGTTACTTTGGCCACTCCCACCACGGCCTTTTCGCTAACGCTGTGGTAGAAAAAAACGTGGTCACCTTTTTTCATGGCACGTAAATTATTACGCGCCTGATAATTTCGTACGCCATCCCAGTATGTGCCCTGATCCTCAACAAACTGTGACCACGGATATTTTTCCGGCTCCTGTTTCACCAGCCAATGGTTCATCCCCGAGTCATGAATGGCGCGGGGCGAGTCGTCACGAAAATCCTACTCACCACCCGCTATTCGCACTAATATCCCGGCGTGCCGAATATCGCCGACAACTTGGCCGCCGTTCAGGAACGCATTTCCGCCGCCTGCGACCGCGCCGGACGCGCGCCTGAGGATGTGCAACTCGTCGCGGTGGGCAAAAAATTCCCGGCCCCCATCATCCACGAAGCCGCCGATTGCGGCCTCACGCTCTTTGGCGAAAATCGCGTGCAGGAAGCCAAGTCTAAGATTCCCGATTGTCCCGGCCATCTGCGCTGGCATTTCATCGGCAACCTCCAAACCAACAAATGCCGGGACGCCGTCGCCCTGTTTGATTTCCTGCACGCTGTGGATAGCCTGCATCTGGCCGCCGAACTCAACAAACGCTGCGAACAGGCTGCCAAAGTCATGCCTGTACTTCTGGAGGTGAATGTCTCTGGCGAAGGAAGCAAACACGGCTTCACCTCCGAAGCCGCAGTTGCCGCCATGGATGCCTTTTTCGATTTCCCCCAACTCGAACTCCACGGCCTGATGACCATGGCGCCCTTCTCCCGCCACCCCGAAAGTGCCCGGCCTTATTTTCAAAAACTGCGCGAACTCAAAAATGCCTGTGAAGATCAACTGGGCGCGCCCCTGCCCGAGCTATCCATGGGCATGAGCGGCGATTACGAAATCGCTATTGAGGAAGGGGCCACCTTAATCCGCCTCGGCACCACCCTCTTCGGCCCACGCGTAGCGGCCAATAAGAATTAAACTCCTGAGTCTCAGTATGGTTGAAAATACATCTCATTTTGGGAGTGATTTCAAATTAAGCACATGATAAGTTCCGCCCCTCTATGGACCTGACTCCAGATATGTTTGCCGAGGAGATTGCGGCGGCGGTGAAGTCGTACGACAAGCATATCGTGTGTCTGGATAAAACGCCTGATGATTGCCAAGTGGCGCTGGAGAGTTTGTTGGTCAAGGCGATCCGTGCCTACGAAACGCGCGGGGAAGGCATGCGGCATGGGATTGCGTTGGATAACCAAGTGACCATTATTCTTAGCCAGGTGGATGGCAGACCGTTGCCGATGTGCGGCATTTATTTTAACCTCCACTCGCCCTACAAGAAGAAGCCGCAATCACCCGCGCCGGAGCCGGCCGAGCAGTAAAATAAAAAGAGCCCCGAGGTTTCCCCCGGGGCCCTTCTCCACCCATCCGTACTATTCGGGGCGAACAGAGTCGCCCTCACGGATGTCCCCCTTGTTGATATCAGCCACCAAGAACGTTTCATCAGTTTGACTGGTGGTCATAATCTCCCCCACCTGCTGATTTCCCCGGTAGACAAAATAGCGTTGTTCGGCTGGCGGCATCTTGGCGACGAACATAAAGTCAACCACGCAAAATCCCAGCGACTGATCCACCAACATCACTTTGCCTTGTTGCGCGTAAGACACGGGCGAAGTGCCCGGCTTGGCTTGGCTGACTTGGGCCGTCGGGGTAGTGACGTTTGTGTCACCGCCCGTAGTTGTCGGGTTTTCTTCCGACGGCTGCCCTATGCTCTTGATGCTTTTACATCCCGCAAGGGGAATGCAGACACCAATAGCCAGCAATGTGTGGATGGCGAGTCTCCTTAGCATTCTCACCGCAAAAAAGGTTACGCGCTTAAACTTTGGACACAACGTAGTATTGTTCACGTTCTCAATAATATTTGTGAACAAAAGTTCGGAAAAACCCGCACAAAGTTGGCCCGAAAAACGCCCTTTTTTACAAGTGTCCCTAAAAAAACCGTTTTCGTATTGACGGGTAAAGCCCTGTTTGCAATGGATAGTCTTTCCTATTTTTGAGAATTTAAGATGCCACGCGGTAAAAAAGGTACACGTAAGCCAGCTCCTAAGAGTGGGGCCGCTATGAAATACGACGCCCACGCTTCGGCGCTGGATGATGCGTACGGTATGCTGGCTGAATTGCGCCGCGAACTTTCCGATACCCGCGAGGACAAAAACGATCGCGGGGAATTGCTTGATCTCTTCGCCACTTGCAAGGATTCCCAGCGCGCTTGGATTCTGCTCGAGGATTACTTCAACAAACTCAAGCTCAGCCGCAAGGATTTCCCCGGCGACGATTGGTGGAAGGATGTGGTGGCGGTCAAGGGCAAGAAACGGCTCGAAGCCTTGTCGATTGTGTTCCTACGAACCGGCCGGCAAATGCCCTCGGAATTGTCCGAGCACGCGAACCTTAAGCGGTTCAATGAAATTGAAAAGGCCGAGAGAGAAAGGGCGGTATTCACTGAACTGGAGAACTGGATGTTCCCGCCCGCGCCGAATCACCTCGATGCCCCGCGCGCGTCCATTCGCGCCGTGGCCACGCCGGTGCCTGAGCGTGCCGGCTGCAACCTGCATCGGCTCAAAATTGAATTCGTCATCCGCCGCCCACGCACCGGTGATCGCAAGAAATCACTGTCGAACCTCGTGGACCTCACCGTGCGCGCCGCTCATGAGAAAGAATTATTCCCGCCAAAAGACTGGGAATTCATTGAATGGGTGACTGAGAATTTCGCTGCCGATGCCGGCAAGGGCGATCTCTTCCTCTCCGGCCAACAGCTCCTGCAATGGCTCGCCCATTGGGGCGATGAATCCCGCCTGCAACCGACGGTAAACAAAGCGCATCACCAATTCCTCGGCCAACTGGCGGAACTCACTGAAGCGAAAGGCCGCGACCAACGCCAGCTGACTCTACCCGAGGGCCACAAGGTGCCGGTGCAGGACGCCGTGTTTTTCACCGGCCGGCCGACGCTGGTGCTTTGGAACAACACATTTTATTTCCTGCGCAACTGCCCACCGGCCAAGCAGTTGGCCAAATGGCTGGCCGATCCGACAACCGCCGCGAAGACCAAGCAGCCAGCCAAGGACAAGAAAGCCGCGCCCGAACTGACGACGGTGGCCGCAGTGGCCACGGCCGAATCGGAGGATACGGATTCCAGCCTGCACCTGCTGAAGATTGAATTTTATGTCCAGACTGCCAACGGCAATCACAAGAGGTCACTAGCACAATTGGCCAAAGTGATCGCCAAAAGGTCCCCAGAAAAGGAACAGTTTAACGCCGCGGACTGGGAATTCATCGAGTGGGCCACCTGTCAATTCGGAGAGGAAGCCGGCACGGGCGATCTGTTTTTGTCCGGCCCGCAACTCCTCCAATGGCTCGCTCATTGGGGTGAGGAATCCCGCTTGCTACCGGAGCTGGATGCGACGCAACACCGTTTTCTCGGGCAGCTCACGGAGCTATCGCCCAGCCTGCGAAATGGCACAGCCGAGCTGGCCTTCACACATCAGCTCCTCCTCCCCGACGGCACGGAGGCTACCATGCAAGAGGCGGTGTTCTTTGCCGGCCGGCCGACCTTAGTGCTCTGGAACAGCACATTTTATTTCCTGCGCAACAGCCCACCGGCCAAGCTGCTCACCAAGTGGGTTGCCAATCCGCGCGCGCCCATCACCAAGCTGAGCACACGCTTTATCACCCAGCTGCGGCGTTCTCATCACAGCGAAGGGGTGGACTGGAGCAAGCTGTGCGATTCGCTGGAGGCGCAGCCGCGGTTTGTGTTTGAGCTACAAGGAGACCGGCTGGAATTACGTTTGCAGGCCAAGGCCAAGGATGCCAGCCAATGGGAATGGACCGGACACGAATGGAAGATCATCACCACCGGTCGCCGCAAAGCCAAGCGGCCGCAAGTGCTGGAGGATGATCGCCTGGATCCCGCAGTGAACTGGCTGCGCCAGTTGGATTGGTTCACGCCGGAGCCCGGTTTGTGGATTGGGGATGCGAACGAAAATTTTCTGCAAGTGCTCGCCAGCGTTTGGGATGATCGCCCTAAAGATGCGGAATTTCTAGGCAACGATTCCTTCCAGCGCCTTTTCCTCAAGCCCAAGCGCCTTAAGCCGAAGTTGGTGGTGAAAGGCAGCGGCATTGATTGGTTGTCCGTTTCGGCCGAGTGGGAAGAGGAAGGGCTGAAGCTGACCAAGAAGGATTTAGCAAGCCTCGCGCAGGCGACCGGCCGTTTTGTCAAACTGCCCAACAAAGGCTGGGTGCAACTGGACGAAAACGCCACGCAACAGGCGCAGGAAGCCATGGCCGACCTCGGCCTAGACGGCCTCGATCCGGGTACGCAGAAGATTGCCATGGAACAGGCCGCGCACTTAGGCGAGGATTCGCTGGCGATGTTCGGCGACTCCAAGCAGGCGCAGAAACTGCGGTCGCGCATTGAGACCTTTGAGGGCATCCCAGCCAAGAGCATTCCGAGCAACATTCAAGCCGAGTTGCGTCCATACCAGCAGCAGGGCTTTGATTTCCTGTGCCACCTCAAGAGCATGGGGCTAGGTGGCATTCTGGCCGACGACATGGGCCTGGGCAAAACCCTCCAAACACTCACCTATCTTTCATGGCTCAAGAAGCAGAAGAAACGCGGCAAATCCAATCCGTCGTTAGTGATCTGCCCGGCATCGGTAATGCACAACTGGCAACGGGAAGCCGCAAAGTTCACGCCCGACATGTCGGTACTGGTGCTGGAAAGTGGCGCGGCGAGGCATCGCTTGCGCAAGAAGATTCCCGATCACGATATTGTGGTCACCAACTACTCCCTGCTCCGCCGCGATCTGGAGGATTTGCAGACGTACAAGTTCAACGCCGTCGTGCTGGACGAAGCGCAGTTCATTAAGAACCCCGGCGCGCAGGTAACGCAGTCGGTGAAGCAGCTGAAGTGCAAGATTCGACTAGCCCTCACCGGCACCCCGCTGGAGAACCGTCTGCTCGATCTTTGGAGCATTGTGGATTTTGTGCAGCCGGGCTATCTCGGCGACGAGAAACATTTCCATGAAATGTACGATCCCGGTGGCGGCGACAGCGAAGAGGCCGTGGCCAATCGCCGCATCGCGCGCAAGCGCTTGTCCTCGCGCCTGCGCCCCATCCTGTTGCGCCGCGTGAAAAAGCAGGTGGCCAAGGATCTACCCGACCGTATCGAGCAACGGCACGATTGCGAACTGGGCAAGGACCAGCGCAAGCTCTACCTCGCCGAGTTACGTCGCAGCCGCGAGAAGGTCATGGAAACCATCCAGACCAAGGGCGTGGCTAAGAGCCGCATGCAGGTGCTCGCAGCGTTGACGCGCCTGCGCCAGATTTGCTGTCACCCCACACTGGTGGGCAGCGATTATGCCTCCGGCAAAACCGAGGCGTTGTTCGATCTGCTCGAGCCGCTGGTGGCGCAGGGCGAAAAGGTGCTCGTGTTTAGCCAATTTGTGCAGATGCTCAAGATTCTGGAGAAGGATTGCGGCACACGAGAGATTCCCACGCACATACTCACCGGCGAAACCAAGGACCGGCAAGAAGTCGTCAATGCCTTTCAGGAATCCGAGGGCGCCGGCGTGTTCCTGCTCAGCCTCCGCGCGGCCGGCACGGGCCTGAACCTCACCACCGCCAGTTACGTGGTGCTCTACGATCCATGGTGGAACCCCGCTGTGGAAGCGCAGGCCATCGACCGGACTCACCGCATTGGCCAGACCAAAACGGTGAACGCCTACAAGCTTATTGCGCCCGGCACGGTTGAGGAGAAAATTTGGAACCTCCAACAGGACAAACGCCAAACTATCTCCGACGTGCTCGGCGAGGAAGGGTTTGCCAAGAGCCTCGACAAGACGGATTTAGAATTCCTGTTCAGCGAGGATTAAGCCGCCGCGGCGAAGGAAAAATGGTTGTCCCGCAGGGACTCGAACCCCAACTAGAGGTACCAAAAACCCCTGTGCTACCATTACACCACGGGACAACCGTGAGGGGCGTAAGGTAGCGAGAGCGGCTGTCCAAGCAAAGCGAAAATTACACCGTGCCCGCCGCTGAAGCATTTCAGGAAACTCTCACCCGCACACCCTGCACCGCGCTGGCGCCCATGCAGGATGTCACCGATCTGCCATTCTGGAGGCTCATGGCGCGCTACGGCGGACCGGACCTGTACTACACAGAGTATTTCAGAATCCGCGAAGGCTTCAAACTGGAGCGCCCCATCCTCAAGTCCATCACGCACAACCCCACCGGCAAACCGGCCGTGGCCCAAATGATCGGCAACCACATCCCGTCATTGGTCGCCGCAGCGCAGGAACTCCAGCAGCATCCGGTCGCCGCCATCGATCTGAATCTCGGCTGCCCAGCTCCGGTAGTTTACAAGAAATGCGCCGGCGGCGGTCTTCTGCGCGAACCCGACCGGGTGGATTCCATCCTCGAAGCGCTGCGCGAGACCGTGCAAATTCCGTTCACCGTCAAGACCCGCATTGGCTTCGATGATCCCGGCGTATTTGCCGAACTCCTCCCAATCTTCAAGCGTCATCAAATCGATCTGCTCACCGTGCACGGCCGCACCGTCCGCGAAGGCTATCATAGCGGCGTACACTACGATTACATCGCCCGCGCCGTCGACGCCCTACCCTGCCCCGTGCTCGCCAATGGCAACGTCTATTCCGCCGCCAAAGCCGCCGAAGTCCTGACAGATACCGGCGCCACCGGTCTGATGATCGGCCGCGGCGCCATTCGCAACCCTTGGCTCTTCCATCAAATCCGCCAGTCGCTGGCCGGAGAAACCCCGTTCATGCCCGTCGGCCATGATGTGTTGCAGTATCTCCGCGACCTGTTCGAAACCGTGCGCCCACCCAGCCTCAAGGACCGCGCCCACGTGCAGAAGGTGAAAAAGTATTTCAACTACATCGCTATCGGTATCGAGCCCACCGGTGATTTTCTCCACCGCATCCGCCGCGTTACGACCGACGACGAATTATTTACCGTGTGCGAAGAGTATCTGGATCACGACCGCCCCATGCCACTGGAGCCCTTCAATCTTGATCTGAAACCCCGTGACGTCCTGGCCGGCGAACATCGCTAACCCTCCCAGCGAAACTCCGGCATGCGCATGCCCGCCAACGAAGGCTGGGCGGCACCGCCGAACACGCCGGCGGTTACTTCGTCGAAGATCAATCCGCAATCCCACCAGAAACCCTCGGAGGTCACGCCGCATTGGCGCAACAATCGCCCGTGATCCCACCACACCAACAGACAGACCGCCCTAAACCTGATCCGCCGCCACCTTCTGGAGGGTTTCCTCCAATGTGGTTTTGCGATCGACCACGAGTTGCAAGCCGCTATCCCACAAAGTGCGCATGCCGTCCTGCACAGCGAGGGCCTGAATTTCACGCGAAGCTCGTTTCTGCATGACGGCTTCGCGCACCGGCTCGGTGCAGACAAGCAGCTCGTTGATGGAGGTTCGTCCACTGAACCCGGTATCGCCACAGGCTGAACAACCTGCGCCACGATAAAAGCCCTGTTGATCAAGCATAGCCTGTAAATACTCATCACCTTCGAATTGACGTAGTTGCTCGAGTGGGGCCGGTTCTGGTGTGTAGGGACCAGCGCAATGCATGCAGTTGGTGCGCAGCAAGCGCACGCCCAATACACCAATAATGGTGGAGGCTAGTAGGAATGGCTCGATATCCATGTTGATCAGTCGCGCGAACGTGCCGGAGGTGGTATTCGCGTGCAGAGTGCTGATCACAAGGTGACCGGTCATTCCGGCGTTAATGGCAATCTCGGCAGTTTCCTCGTCGCGAATCTCACCCACCATAATGATCTCGGGATCCTGCCGCATCAGCGAGCGCAGAGCAGCCGGGTAAGTGTACCCACGGGCTGGGTTAAGCGAGGATTGATTTACCCAATCGAGATTTTGCTCCACTGGATCTTCCACAGACGAAATCGCCACGGCGTTGCCGTGCTTTTCCAGAAGATAGCCAATGGCTGCATAGATGGCCGTGGTTTTACCGGAACCAGTCGGGCCGGTGAGTAGCATCAACCCGGTAGGTTTGGCGGCCAGTTCCTTAAATCTCTCCAATGTCGCATCATCGAATCCGAGCTTAGAGATATCAAAGACCTTAGAGTTGGGGTTAAACACGCGGCAGACGATTTTCTCTCCAAAAACGGTTGGGAAAATAGAGACACGTAATTGAACGCCGCCAAATTCCTCTGGCGCGGCCTTACCATCCTGCGGTAAGCCGGTAGTATGACTCTCCAGATTAGCCATCACCTTGAAGCGGCCACAGATGTTAGGATGATGGTCCGATGGGATACCCACCAGCCATTGGAGCACACCATTGACGCGCACCCGCACGCCAACCATGTCTTCCCAAGGTTCAATGTGGATGTCGCTGGCGCCGCGATGCAATGAATCCTGGATGATGTAATTCACCATCGTCGGAACATCCACCTGCTCACTGGCGGCGGCTTGGGCTTCGAGATATTGCTCGGTTGAATTCATGAAGCGGGCAAACTGAAGCTATTGCAACTTCAACGCAGTGAGTTTATTACCGCCATCACGCAATCCATCTTTGAGATACAGAACGCCGTTGGAATACACGGGGAAATTCCAGGTCAGTTGACTGGCCCCGTCGATGCGGCCGAGCTCAGTATAGGCCTTGGGAGTGGCCTTGAGCAGAGTCACCGCTCCGCGGGAGCCATGGACGAGCAGGGCGTCTCCGAGACCAATCACTGAGGCGTAATCGTCATAGCCGCCTTCGCTCCAAACCAATTCACCGGTTTTGTGATTGAGACATACAAAATTAGAATTCTTGCCGCGCGAGGAGCCCAAACCGTAGAGGTAACCATCCTTGAGGACGGGCGTGGTGATGTTGGTTTTCACATCCTTATTGCTCCAAACCGGCTCCGCAATCTGGCGGTCGCCGCTGTTCCGTATACGCACTTGAAAGGTACCGACGGTGTGGCTGGCCACGGTAACCGTGTCGCCTTGAAGAATCGGCGTCACGATATTACGGGCGGCACCGGTTTTCACCGGCACACTCCAGAGTTCCTTGCCGTCAACCGCGCGGTAACCTTTCATATTGGCGGCGGTGACGTAGACGACCTGCTCTACTCCGGCGAGCTTGCCGAGCATGAGGCCGGCGTACGCGGCGTAGTCGTTGCCGCTTTTCCAAACGAGCTTGCCGGTCGCTTTCTCCAGACACACGAGACTGGCGCCTTCGTGTCCGCCGGCCGCGGCGTAGATGTGCCTGGCATCGGTCACGGGCGCGCCGTTGTTGCCATGCCGGCTGGCGGCGGTGCCACTGCTGCCTGGAGCGTTGCCGCCAAACCATTTGGCACCGTAATCCTTGGAGTATTGTTTGCTCCAAATCAACTTACCGGACTTCAAGGAAATGCAGGCGAGCACGCCGGTGGCGCTTTGGCAAAACAACAAATCGCCATCAATCATCGGTGCTGTGCGCGGGCCCGGGCCGTAGACGTTGGTGTATTGCCAAGACTCGGAATAGGGTGCCTGCCAAAGGGTCTTGCCGGTGATGGTGTCGATGACGGCGGCTGTCTCCATTGGTTTCCCACCCACCACGGTCTCGTGACACATCACGAGGCGGCCTTGGGAAAGAATCAAACCGCCCTGCCCTTTGCCTGCGGGCACCTGCCACATTTGCTTAGGCTTGGCCGCCAGCGCATTCAGCGGCTTTTCGTCTTGAGCGAATCCATCCCGTTGTTCGCCACGCCATTGAGACCAATCGCCGGCGAAGGTGGTTTGGAGGAAAACAAGTGAAAGGAGTGTGGCGGATGCAGCTTTCATGAGCGCGAGTGTCCGCCAAGGTCACGGTGGGAGCAACTATTTTATGGCGCAGCAGCGGCGGCTTCAGGCCATTTGCCATCCACAATAAGGGAAGTGGCCTGACGCGCCAAATGATCGGCAATAATTGGCACCGCCTGTCGCTGGCCGGCAGTAAGATCGTTCCCCACGCGCACCGTGCTGTTGCCGGTGATTTCGCCTTCGTACACCACTTCGCCGGTGCTGGGCCGGGTAACCTTGATGTGAGCCGTGAGTGACATGCTGTAATCTTTGACCGACAACGAATCGCCGGGCGTATAGCTCACGCCACTCCGATGAAACTCGGTCAATTCACCGGTGACCACCAAGTCCGCGTTGCCTTGGGTCTCCAAAGCGTAGGTGCCATCCTGTTGCAAATTCCGCTTTAGGGCGCGGTTCACGGCCACCACCAAACGTGGCTCCAAGGTTTCGTTCTTGAAGAATTCCACGCGCACGGACTGCGCGCCAGCCGGCAGACCATTGGTGGGCCCGGTCACATAGCCAACGCAGCCGGTGAGCATTCCGAGGCTCAGGCTGAATAAAACAAGTGCGAAGGCTTTCATCAAGACGGGTTCCTAATCTTCCGTTGGACGGACTAACTCACGTTCATCGAGCAGTTGCTGAATCCGCGCCAAATCGGCGGTGACCGCGGATTGAATCTCCTGCAACCGAACCAAATCAATCTCTGTCGCCGTGGCCGCGCGTTCGAGATCGGAAGGCAGGATTTCGAGATTCAACTTTACCTTGCGATACTCCCGCTGGGCAGTAATGGGCCGATTTTTCTTTTCAGCCTTTTGCGCCTCGGCGTACAGCTCCAGAGCATCGCGCACACGCCACTGGAATAGTTCCTCGCTAAGCCGTTTATTGGCAAATGATTGTAATTCCCTAGCCTCGGTTTCGTGATCGGGATCGTTGAGTACATCAATGATGAGTGCCTGATTGATCTGGCCGTAGTAGGTGTGTGCTGCCACCCATTGGCGTTTCTTTTCGTAAAACAGCGCAATCCCTTTCAAGCCGCGCGCGCGCTCCAGGCGCATGGCGTTTATGTGCGCCTTGGCTTCGGTTACTTTTTCTTCACGATCGGGGTCGGCCTTATAAAATTCCACGAAATCCCCAAAGGCTTCGATGGAGCGTTCTGCCATGCTTTGGTCGTAAATGCCTTCGTTGGCTTGGTTCTCGTATAGCTCGGCGGTGCGGAACCTTGCTTGGGCAACCATCTCATCTAGCTTATTTTGGTTCTCTCGGGGGGAATCGCCCGCCCTTTGGCTATACCGGTCGGCCAAAAGCTGGTAGGCCCGCGTTGCCTTGTCGTATTCCGAGGAGTCGGCGAAAATCCCCCAATAACTCTTTAGCGCCCTTTCATGCGCCTGCCCAATGCCGTACTGGGACCGAGCAGCATGCAGGCCAAAGGGCGCATTGTTCACAATCTGCGTGTAGAGCTCGGAGGTCTTACTCATGGAAGGAAACAACGGAATGTAAATGCTATCCTGAAAAGGTATCTTCCAGCGAAAACGTTCACCATTGAGGTAGAGCGTGGCGATCTCATACATGCGCGCACTCACCTCATCACTCTTATCGTATCCGGGATGAGCATCCAGCAGCTTCTGATATTCCTTGAAAGCGTACTGTTCCAGACCGCGGCTCTCGTACACTTCGGCCACCACACGGCGCATTTCCGGCACATCATCCGCGCCCGGCGTGCGCTGGATAAAATAACGCGCGCCAAACATCGCATCATCAAAGCGCTTTTCAGCTATCGCCTTGCGCACGTACTCCAGCAACTGCGTGTTGGTGTAGGTCAAAACCTCAATATCAAGGCCCGGCTTGATGTAACGCCACCCAATGCCTTCATAGTATTTCAGACCGCTCTCCGAGTTCTCCTGGAATCGTCGAGAAGGTTTCAGCCCAAACGCCCGCTTGCCATCGTTCGATTTTCCAGATACCTGCCCTGAGTTGTCCGACACACAACCTATGCTCAACACCACTATACCAATGATACAGACAATGCCTCTTGTCATCTCGCCAACCCTACCGAGCAGTCAAGAAAGCGTCAAGCTGGCGCCCTGCACAGGTTGTTCACCATCGGAGGTTGACCGACCCGCATCCCAGTGGGATGTTCTCCTGCCCATGTTCAGGCTAGTTCTATTTGATATCGACGGCACCCTCATCCGCACCCATGGCGCGGGCGTACGGGCCTTTGCCGCGACCTTTGATGAAGTATTTGGCTTGCCGCAAGCCACTGAGACCCTTTCCTTTGCCGGCCGGACCGACCGCGGGCTGGTGGAGGAAGTGTTCGAGCAAAACCAAATTGAGCGCACCCATCAAAACGTAGACCGCTTCTTTGAAGCTTACCTGAGCCGCCTCACTGACTTTCTGCCTGCCGATCAACACGATCCACTACCCGGCACACGGGAATTGATTTCCCACCTGCGAGGCAGGCCCGACACACCCGTCATTGGCCTGCTCACCGGTAACCACCCCCGCGGTGCGGAATTGAAGCTGGAGCACTACGGCATTTGGCAGGAATTCGAAATGGGCATCTTCGGCGGCGAACACCGAGACCGCAACGACATCGCCCGAAATGCCCTGGCTTGGGCCCAAACCCGCTGGTCACAGATAGACCCTGGCGATATTCTGATCATCGGCGATACTGAACGCGATATCGAATGCGCCCGCGCCATCGGCGCCAAAGTTCTGGCCGTCGCTACCGGCAACCGTACTATCGCCGATCTCCGATCCCATGTACCGGACTGGACCGCACCCGATCTGTATCCGGAATCCTTGACTGATTGTTTATAAACAAAAAAACGGGGCAACCAAAAAGGTCGCCCCGTTCTCTCTCCACCCGGTTCCTTAATTGTTATCGTTCCAAGTCGAATCCGTTTTGATAGACAGGGTTGTCGCATTTTGATCCGCAACGGACGTCAACTTGATACGGCGCTCCCCTAAGCCGCTATTGTTTCCATCCTGTGCCCAAGAAGCGTTATTATCGTAGATCACCTTACCTGAAATAATAATCTGCGTTCCATCAGCACTAAAGGTAAAGCCCGCTGGCGGAGAAGCAGGATTCAAATTTACCATGTAGTAGGTGTTTGATCCGTTGTCTTCAAACCTAATGGTTTTCACTCCGAGAAAGTTTTGGCCATTGATCACCAGTGGCAGGAGATTATCCGGTGCCGTCCCAGTGGTGGCATTAATGTCGTAAGTATCAACCCCATTAAACCCACTGCCATTACCGGCAAAGGTGAGTGCCGTAGTCGTCGGAAAGGTCGGGGTTGCGCTCATAGTAAAGGCGCCCGACGCATTATCATCGGTCAACACCGTGCCCCAGGGCGTGGTCACACGAACACGCCGGTTTAGTGCCGTCACCGTATCCAGGAAACCGGGTGTAATGGAGAACGCCGTCCCATTGATTTCCAATGACGTATCGCTGGTGGTAGTCACATTGTTGTTGGGCAACAGGACACCGGTATTCGCCAGAATGGTCAGTCCATTCTTATCTACCACCTCAACACTATCTACCAGCTTCAGCCCCGTGCCGGTCAGTGTGGCATTGCCATCGTCACGTCGCCAATGATTACCGCCACCGGATAGAGCCAGACTGGTGATCTTGGGAGGCCGACCGACTAGGAACCGTTCGGTGACACCGCCTCCAGTATTCACGCTGTCCCGCGCACTCTCCAAACGGAATCGCATAAACTGGGTTTTTGCCAAGGCATCGGAATAACTCGCATCTGC
>Ga0163109_10001783_pt1 | contig 16959 bp, 20 predicted proteins | sample CRUFie1St13metaG_FD_108704 | JGI IMG/M metagenome (GOLD analysis project Ga0163109, IMG submission 108704) | Marine microbial communities from the Costa Rica Dome - CRUD Field 142mm St13 metaG | ecosystem: Environmental > Aquatic > Marine > Oceanic > Photic zone | place: Costa Rica: the Eastern... | reverse complement strand
TCGGTTAGGACACGTGGTTTTCATCCTCGAAAGAGGGGTTCGACTCCCCTAGGGACCGCCAACCGAGTGCCCGTAGTTCAGTTGGATAGAATACGAGTTTCCTAAACTTGGGGTCGCAGGTTCGAATCCTGCCGGGCACACCAAAACACTCTATAAGTATTTTCCAAATGGCACTAGACTGGAACAACAACGATGGCATCTATCTGCCAATGATCAACGACGCAATCAGGAATCAGTTTTACGAAAAAATTATTGCACAGGCAGTAAAAGATAAAACGTGTACCGATGTTGGGTTTGGCACAGGCTTTCTTTCGATACTGGCACTCAAACACGGAGCCAAAAACATAATAGCATACGAAAGAGACGCAGAGCGTTTTGCATTAGGACAACAGGTAATAAAGAAATTAGGTCTCGAAGACAAAATTGAATTGAGGAACGCATACTACAATGACGACATGCGTGAGACAGAAATCATCTTACATGAAATTATTGATGTGCCTATGTGGGGAGACAAACTCCTTACCATCATGCCAAAACAAAAATCCGAAGCATTGATGTTGCCCTGTTCGTATCGCGGAGAAGTGTGGGCGGCCGAAGTATCCAACAACTTTGCACGTGGTGTGGTTGAACCTAGTGGAATGTATGATTACTTCGATCAAAAACATTTCGCACCCGGCATTGACATGGGACAGCAGTTCATAGACGCCATAAGTGAATTTGCTGGTATTGGTAACACAAAGCAAGACCCAATCGCAGAAGGCATACACAGATTTGATCCACACAAACCATCCTACTGGGGATTCAGATCTGCTTGGGACTTTGTCAGATCAGAAGGTAAGAGCGTTGCGAGTTACGAATATGACCAAAGGCCAGAACAGCCGAAAGTCAGCATAGACATTGATCTATCACAATGGCAGGACAAGAACGTTCTGCTTTTTCCGAGATTTATACTCAAAGGATTTGGACATCACATGTACATAGATGAAGGACATTGGGGGCCATGCTATGAACCAATTGTGATTTGCAAGCCAAACCAAAAAATAACGTTCTCACAGGATTTGCTCACAGGTAAGATTGATTGGCAATAATTACTTGTGTGAAGAAGTTTTATTCAATCAAGTTGAAGCAGTTCAAGGAAAACATTCCTAAAAACCTTGCAGAAAGGATGTTGATTGATGAATCAAAACTTGTAAAGTATCTTTGGAAAAACAAAGCACTAGAGTTTAGATATCTCAAACACAAGAGTCGTTTGGATCTTTATGCAGATGAGAAGTATCTGGTAATGGGAAAGATGAAGTATCCTACAATGTTTGGTAGGAAAGACAGAATGGGATTTATGGAATTATACATAGTACACAAAATCAATCAGAAGATGAGCCTATCGAAAGGAAGCCAATAATGCACTTTGGATTTTACACAGACAGGGGTCTCGACAAACAGGACATTGACAAACATCCATGGAATGAGGTAAAGACTAATTCTCACGGATACAGATGTCCAGAGTGGGAACCAATGCCTGATGGCAAGAAGAATGTTGTAGTGCTTGGTTGCAGTCACACATTCGGACAAGGATTGGAAGACGATCAACATTGGGTACACTTCCTCAGCCAACACAACACCGATAGATTGCGATATTGGAATCTTGGTGTGCCTGGTGCATCAGGTGAGGCCATTGTACGTAGACTGTGGGGAACTCAGAATCTCATTGATCCCAAGATCATAATTGTGTGTTGGCCTCCCATCACAAGAAGGGAATGGTACGACAAAGAAATTTCCTCGGTGCATGGACAGGACGAGAAACTATTGATACAGAATAAACACACTGACATGAGCAACTTCCTACACAACGTTTTCTGGATAGAGAAGTACGCAGAGATCAATCAAGCCAAAACTTTTTATTGCTATTCAATGGAAGAGACAAAACATCCACATCTGGACAAACTTAATATAATGGATACCTATACACTGGCCAACTGTTGGCCATACTGGGACAAGTTTGAGCAACGTGTACCTTACAATGAACCTAGCCTAGCCGCAGATGGAGAACACTACGGTGTTGAACATCATAAACGTTTTGCTGAATTGTTCTTAGGATTGTTTTCCGCCAAACTGAAATAGATCCTGCTGTTTCGAATTTTCTCTTGTTCGGATAGACTCTCCACCATCAAGCACAATGTCTTGTCCGGTCATGTATGTGTTTTTTTCTGAGCATAACCACATCATTAGTCCTGCTGGAGTTTCAGGTCCTGTTGCTCTGCTGACTGGTATCTCGCTGTCATATATTTTCTTAAGGGCGTCTCCTGTGATGCCAACATGTAAGTTTTTGGTCCTGTTAGAGTAACCTAGTCTTACATTGTTGAAAAGGTTCTTCCTCCACCCGTAGTAGCCAGCCGCGGATCTAAAATAAAACTCTGCCAGATGTTTTGCACCACCTGTTGATACTTTGTTCTTGCCTCCGGGAAAAATAGTTGCACTCAAACCCGACACAGATGCCCAACGCATAAAATTATTTTCGTCCATAAGTTCAGGTTTCAGTTCTAGTATGAGACTTGCCACTGGCTCTGCACAGATTTGTATTGCCTTACGAATATCCTCTATGGTTACGTTGTGCCAAGACACGTTCCATGACTCTCCTATTAGCCAATATACTTTGTTGATTGTGCCTTGTTCTCTTGCAAGGTCAACAACATCTTTCATGTTGCTTGATTTTGAAACATCTTTCTGTACCAGTGTTATGTTTGGATTGCTTTCTAATTCTTTTGCGTGTGCGTCATAGTTTCTATATGTGCCAACAACTTTGTTTGTTTTAGATTCTTCTTGTGCAATCACACTACCTATCGATCCGTTTGCACCACATATTAAAACTGTCATTGTGTGAATTCCTTTTTTAGGTAGTGGCCATTGCTGGCCACTACAATGGGGGGATTATTTTCCTGCCCAACTTTTTCCTGCTTTGTCAACGATAGCAACCCAGTCTGGATTCTCGCCGTACACACTTGGATGAAATAATTTCTTCTTCTCAATGTGTCCAGCAACAGACTCAGATGCCAATACACTTGACCATGCCGCTCTGAATTTCTTCAGTTGCTTTTTGCTCAAGTTCCTTGAATCCAAATAAGTGAATGTTTGGATGTCGTTGTATTTGTAGTCTGGGAAAAGTTCTGCCATTGGTTCCATGTCCAATATTTTTGCAGGACCTGTGTTTGCCCAACAAGATATACCGTTCTTCTGAACACCTGACACTGCTTTAGGCATGTTTGTGTATAACATGTCTGTGTCACCTGCTACGAAACCTTTTAGGCTTTTGCCTGAAGATCCATATGGAATGAACTTCATCGGTGTACCTGTTACTTCCACAAGCGGGTCAATCATGTGTTGACCATACGAGTTAGATACAGCAAAAGTCAATCTCTTGCCACCCCTTAACTTCGCCATTGCTTGTTCAAGTTGATCCATGCTACAGAAAGCCATCGCTCTACCCCATGCCGCACCAATAAAAGTTTCCTCTGTTGCCTGCATGTCACAACCTGCGTCCTCATGGTTCAATGAGTTTGTGATCGTGATAGTTGGGTTCTTAGATGTTTTCATGTAGATAGATGCACCTACGCAACTGTCTACAATTACCTTGTTGATCTTGTATCCTGTTTCTGCCTCTAGAGTAGGAATGATCAATTCGGCATTGTCAAATGCAGTTCCGCCCGGCGTACCCTGTACAAGATAGTCGATAGTCTTTGCATTTGAAAGTGATGCTGTTGTAAACAACATCAATATACCAATCAGTATTTTCTTCATTTGTTTTTTCCTTTTAGTTAAATTAACATCACTATTTTATAATATGATGATATGCTTGTCAATATTTTTTATTGGAGTACACCTGTCTGTATTCCTGTGTGCTCAAGCCAGTCTGTGTATAGATAGAACAGTCTGGTAATTCCTGCTTCTATCTGTCCTTGGAGAATGAAAGCAAAAACAACAATTAGTGTGTCCCACCTTCTAAGCAAAGCACCCAAAGGCATCAAGGCAAACAATACGTAGAGATAAAATCTACCCTGTTGCACTATCTGTCCCATGTAGTAGACCAAGCATACTAACACCAAGAACGTAAGCACGTAGAGAAGTTTCTGATTTATCTTGAACACCACGTGCAGGTGTTTGGCAAATGGCCAAGCCGCCATAACACATATCAAGTTCATGATTACGAAGTAAATTAATAGATTGTTAAACATGCCTGTCTCGATTGTGGTGGTGTAGTTTATTATCTCCATATTGTTCTCAATGATATTAAGGACAATGGCCTCACTAGTGGTAATTGGTATTCCTATCAACAGCAACGGTGTAAGTTGTGTCAGTCCGGCCGCATTGTTGGCCGTCTCTGCACTTACCAAACTCTTTATGTCTCCATTCTCATCATATTGCTTCTTTTTCTTTTGTCTACCCATCTCCAAAACATAGGCAACATTACTTGCCAATGTTGATGTAAGGTGCGGAACCAGTCCACAGAGGCTTCCGATGAATGTGCCTCTAATACTAGAACCAATGTTCCTCATGTACTCCTTCACATGCATCATGAACTTGTTGTCCCACAAACTGTTGAGAGCAGATGCATCTGGCCTTGGTGTGTCCCAACTTTTTAAGAATATGGGAAACACAAAAAGTGCGACAACCACAGGATACAAGGGAAGTCCGAAGTGTAGGTAATAAAATTTTTCATAATCTATTAGGTTAGCGTAATTGTATGTCCAAAGTTCCTTGTTGAAACCTATCCTTGCCAGAGACCAACCCAGTGCAAATAGCAAAAGGTTATGCCACCATTTTTGTTTTGCATATGTTATAATAAGAAATAAACTGACAAACAGAAGAATGGTAACCTGTGTGTGGGTGTTGTAAAACTTTGCTATAGCGAATACTGACACTGGTAACACCAATAACATAATGAATGATGCTATCCCTGATCCAACAAAACTACCTATAGCACTATTGCTAATTGCATAGTTCCCTCTCCCCGACCTAAACATCTTGTGCCCTTCTGTCACTGCCGGCAGACTGCTGGTCTCACCTGGTACCGCCAGTGTTGTTGCCACTACACTACCAGTATATTGTGCCGCACATGCCAAACAAAGATAGAACAGGATTATTTGAAATAGATTGAAATCAGTTATGAAAGGATACACTAACATCAGCACCACAACATTTCCTATGCCTGGTAACAGTCCTGCCACCAATCCGAAAGCAACACCGATCAGCATTATCAACAGATCTGCAGGTATAATTTCTAACATCTTAATATTATAAAGTATTTTTCCTAAAAGTCAATTACCGCAGGCTCCACCTGTCGTAGCATATTACCAACCCAAGTTGTGCCTGATGTGTAGCATCCGGGGGACAGTTTCTTGTCCAACCAATCTATGAATTCCCAGTACTCCCAGTAAACTGATTTGTCATCTGAGAATATGTGTGAAAATTTCTGATTGGTCTGCCAGTTGTCGCCCTTGCCACAGTGCATGATCTTGCCTGCCAGTGCCGGATACCTTATGCTGTTGTCGTGGTCGGACTTCTCTGTGGTAGACCAAGTTTTCTCAAAGTCAGGTCTCTGACGATAGAACCATTGTCTTGCATGTCCACAGGTCTTCCTGATTATCCTGCCCTCACTATAAAATCTTGTTATGGGCAGTTGTTCGCTGAACGCACCCGGGTAGTTCATGTCCAGTGCTGGACAGTAATAACTCCACACGTCAAAATTTTGATTGTAAACCACGCCTCCGTAACCCTTGCCGGTTATTATGGTGCCCTGCTGATTGTGTCGTTCCGGCATGAGTGCGTCTGCACTGAGTCGTGCTATGTCCTCCAACATGCCATACGGACTCGCCCACGTCCACCTTTGGTAGTCCTTGGTGTTACGCCTCTCTATCTCATACATGTCATCTATGTCAAGAAGATTGATCTTGGTCTTGGGGAAAGCGGAGAGGTACTTGTTCACGTGCCAGATGTTTGCGTTCAGTTCAGCGTTGGCTCCTGTGTTGTCCTTGAATGGATCTCCCCTGCAATACATGGTGATCGCGTCCACAGGCTTGCCGCACGACATGGACACCTCCAGTATGTTGGTGCTGTCATATCCCCCGCTCCACCAAAGTTCCAGGTAGTCGTTCTTGTGCCTCAGGTCCTCGAACCTGTCTTGGTACAGTTGGTACAGTTCCTGTTCAGGCACGCTGGGCAGTGTGAGGTCGGTGTATCCAACAAGGTCGTCAAAATTCTCAGTTTCGGTCAGGGCCAGTAGCGTGGTGGCATATCTCTTGTTGGTCTTCTTGTTGAGTATGCCCTCGTTCTGTTCGTGCCTGCAGATGTAGTAGTCGTTTTCCATCATGGTGTAGTTATGTTTGCAGAGGCACGTTCATCCAGGTAATGGGATCCTTGTCCACCCGCTTGGCCATCTCTGTGAACTCATCCAGGTGTGTGAACCTCTGCCGGCCCATGTCTATGTTTGTGTTCCAGTCTTCTATCTTGTTGAAGTACACCCTGTCTGCGTTGTACTTGTGTCCCAGTGCCAGCATGTCATCCATCTCGTGCCAGTTGTCCGCCTGCACAACCATGTGCAGACCCAGTTGGAAGTTGTGCTTGTGCTTCAGTTCCGCTATGCACTCAAGGTTCTCGTTGACCTTGTCCCAGCGTCCGCCCAGCCTCAGTTTCTCGTAGGTGTCTCTGCTGGCGCCATCTATGCTGACTCCCAGGTCATCCAGGTTCCTTATCACGTTCTGTATCCGGTGGTGGAACTCCTTGAACATCAGTGAATTGGTCAGCAGTGAATACTTTATGTTGTCACGCTCCGGCGTCTGCTCCATGAAGTGCCTGTACACGTGTGATGCGAAAGGGTCACCGTCTGATCCGATGTGCACCTTGATCGGGTGGTCGTAGTCGTGCAACCAATCGTTGATGCTGTCCGCCAATCTTACGCCAAGGTTGTACGCGGATCCCTCCTTGTGGAATATCAGGCCGTTCCTGCAACTGGGACACCTGAGGTTGCAACTGTCGTCTATGGCCAGACGCAGGTGTTTGATCATGGGCTCACGCTGTTGATAGAACTGCCTGCTCCTGAGGTACGAGCACTGGTGGTTGTTGCAGTAGCGATAGGTGCCGTCCAGTATGGATGACTGCAGGTGCACACGCACGTCACTGGCCAGTATCTCCGACAGCGGCTTGACCTGCAGGTTGCCTATGCTCTGTGGCAACCAGGCGGTGCACTCACAGGCGTAGCATGAACCCTGCTTGTCTATCAGCACAGTGTCGAATGGCCTCGCACAACTCTCCTGTATCCGGAGGTCCTTGGTGGTGTCTATGCCGTAGTGTTCGAACAGTCGCTTGTTAATCATTTGTTGGGGTCAGTGATCATGTCCAGCGTCAGCACCACGTCCTCTGGCACAGTGGGTTTGGCGGCAGTGGCCTTGGCCTGTCGCTTCTTCCTGCGCCTACGTTCATCACGTTCCTGTTGCTTCTGCATCTTCTTGGCACCGCGGGTGCTCTTGTAATCGTAGTGTATGCCCATGGAAACCTCCTTTGCTTACCGTAATTATCGTGGCACAACCGCTGGGTCACAGAAACTGTTTGGTAAAAAAACTTGCACTTAATGGTTGCATTTTTGATAAATATGCCTTACAATCCAGAGCGGTCACTAGGCCAGTGATCGCATTTAATCATATAGCAAAGGAAAAATAAAAACCTATGAAAATGACTAAGAAGAAAGTGGGCCTAGGTGTGGCGATTATCATCGCACTTGGTGTCCTATGGTCTGTGCTTAAACCAGCACCGGCAGAAGCGGCTGAAGTGGGATTCACTTTGGGTGCTGAAAGAAAGATCGAAGCAGAAACAAATGCGATGTACTTGGACACCAACTTTGGTGAAGTGCTTGGCATTGATGTCACTACAGGTGTGAACTACACAGTGGATGACGACATGGACGCTTCATTCAACTCTTTCGAGTTAGACTTAAAGAAAGGTCTCAACGACACGGTGGAAGTTTACGCCAACAGCGATTTCGACGTGAACTTGGATCACACAGAAACTACTATAGGCTTCAAAGTGAAGTTCTAGTTTAAGCAACGTGCAGTCGGCGGAGATCAGTGATGGTCAAGGCCGGCTTTACGCTTTTTAACGCTTCGCGTTATTTTCTCTAAACGCACACTTGGTAAAATTTACGCTTTCGCTTCGCTACGTAAATACCGCATGCGAGTAGCAATAATCAAAGATACAGCAAACAATCAGCATTATCTCAACTACCTGGAGTCATTTGCAAAAGGCAGTGGCGGTGATATTGTTGAAAGTTCTCAGGCAGACAACTATGATGTTGCTGTGATATTTGGTAGTTACAAAAAGGAAAGAGGAAAGTCAGCACACAAAGGCAAGGGTAAAATTATCAATAGTGGTATGCCCTACGTTCAGATAGAAACGCAACTAGTGGGAAGACCGATTACTACGGCACTACACAACGAGTTCAGAGTAGGGGTCAATGGTTTTCTTTGGGATGATGCCAAGTGGGGATTTGAACACATCAAGGAAGATAGGGCAAAAAAAGTTTTCGAAAGAAATGGATATGATCCAAACATTGATTGGAAGACAACAGGCGATTATATTTTGTTATGTATGCAAAAGATAGGTGATGCAAGTATGAGGGGTGCAGATGTATTCAGTTGGACACAAAACACAGTAATGACATTGAGGGAACACACAGAAAGAAAAATTGTTGTGAGGCCTCATCCATTGTACAGAAAGTCTTCTTTACATAAAGCATTACAATCTAGATTGTTACAGATTGCAGATGTACATTGGCAAGAAACTGATCTGCTCAAGGACGGATTTGTGCCAATACAAGAACAACTAGACAAGGCATGGTGCACGGTAACATACACATCTGGATCAGGTATAGATGCAGTACTGCAAGGGATACCCAACATTGCCTGTGATAGTGGTAGCATGGTGTACGACGTCAGTAGTAAAAATTTAGACGAGGTGGAATCTCCATATAGAGGAGACAAACAAGAGTGGTGCAATAAGAAAGCACACTGTCAATGGAGCATAGAAGAATTTGAATCAGGTGAGTGTTGGGAACACGTAAGGAAAAGCATCCATGGGTAGAATGCAAGACTTCTGGCTCAGCGACCAGTACATAGACAGAAAGTATGAGCACTACAAACAATTCGTTACCTACCTCAATGGCACACCTAACACCTTACTAGATATAGGTTGTGGATACGCCTACGAAGCAGGTTGGTTCAACGAAGAGCATGGCACACAAATATGGTTGCAAGATGCCAATGAGAAGTTTGATCCTGACCATCCAAAGCGTAAGAGATATAGGAACTGGGGAGAGTTGCATGACTTTGGTGGGTACAATAGTTTCGATGAGATAAGATCTGTTTTGTCGGAAAGGGGAATAACAGATTACAAACTGCTGGAAGTGAATGACAAGCAATGGCAAGATGCTCCTAAGTTCGATGTAATCATGAGTGTCAAAGCAATGGGTTTTCATTTTCCCATACACAATTTCACAGACTTTATAAAACAGCACAGCCACGATAAAACGAGAGTGTTTGTCACAATTAGACACTTACCAGAAGGTCCTAATGATACTGATTGGAAATATAAGAACGTGGTCTATGAACACGGACCTCCAACCAAGAATGGCAAGCGATCAGCGTTTGTTGAAATTGAATTAGATAGTTAGACTATATCCGTATCTTTCAAATGCGGTCTTCTGTGTATCATACAGCATTTGTTTTTCTTTCTGTGTCAGAGAGTTTACACGTTTCATTGTGCCTTCTAGTTTTGCTCTGTGTTTAATTTTCCCCTGTCCAATAATTTTATCTTTCTCAAATGGTTCATCGAGATCTGTAAGTATTCTGATTAGGTCGGCCTCTACGTTTTCCATCTTGCCTACTGCAATCTTGTCACCATACTGTCCCACGTGCATGTCATAATATTCCTGTATCCAATCCTTATGTTCACACACGTTCTTTACAAACTGATGCCAATCAGAATGACCTGCTTTCTCTAAAGGAAATCTGTCTGGGAACCAATTGCCTCGTTTTCTTATTCTGTGATTGTGTAAACTTGCAAGCCATACAATAGGATGTCTCACAAAAGCAAATGGTTTTTTGCCTCCAAGTTCTTCCCAAGTGGGTGCATAGTGTTCAGAGTTTTTTTCTCCTAGAAATCCTTGCGTGTATTCTTTGTCTGTGATTGTACATGCTTCCACGAGATGTTTTTTAATCCATCTACCTGCACACTTAGGTGTATGTATGAAACAACTTTTAGTTAGGAAAAAGGCCATTCTGTTTTGTAAACTCGTAAAGTAGTTTGCCCCATCTTGCATGTCCTTCTGAATTAGGATGTGCATCGTTGGGAGCCTTGCCTAAACCATGCTTGGCAACAAACTCGAAGTGTGACTGGCAGTATTCTTCTTTGTGATGATATCTGTGTTCGGGTGATGACCTGTTTGCCAATTGCATCTTGACTTTCTCTTTTACGGACTTACTGGAGTCAAAATTCATAAAATGTTTTTTGTCTATAGCGTCTCGCAAGTGCTTCAGTTGCCCTCTTTCAATTCCGTCAACTGTGTCTATAGGACAGTCGTTAGTAAGTGCGTGATACATCACGTATGGGATATTGTGTGCCTTGAAAAAATATTGTAGGGTCAATATCTGTGTGTAAAGTTTTACTGCATGAGTTAGTTCCAAGTCCATGCCTCTCTCGTTGATACCATAATCTAAAAAGAACCTGCTGGGTTCAGGTGGATCGGCTTTATGCAAATGGAATGTTTGATATTGCCAATCGAAATCTTGGTTCGCTCCTCTAATTACTTTGGATCCTATGCCCTTGTCACGCAAGATGAAGTCCCATCTGTAAGGTGTGCTCCATCCAATGCTGGCAGTGGTGTCATCCATTCTTTCAGGATTGTTAAGAAAATATTGTATTGTAGTCTGCACAATACGATCATTACCACGTCCGCCCTTTGCACAATTGATTGTAAACATGTCACCAAGACCATAATGTTGGGCCAACCATTGATGGCAACTTTTATTTTTTTTCTTGGTTGAAAAACTACAGCCGTTAGAGAAATGGAATTTATTTTTTTTCATTTTGGTTTCTTTGGACACACCCGTATTTAGTATTAAATACACACATAATGAAGTATCCGAAAATTCTAGATCACGGTTTTAAATTTCCTGACGTAGCAGATTTGCCAGAAGTAAGGCATGAGGAAAGATTTCAAGACACTGAAGAAGCAAATGACATTATCAAGGAAGCAGAACATTTATTAAAGATTGCCGCACCTAAAGAACAATTTTTACATGTTGTTGACAAACTTATTCTACATACGACAAAGCAAATGCCTCTCCATGACGGTGAACAAAATGTTATCAACAAATGGCGTAAGAAGTTAGGAAGACAATATGAACACTGCAAATATGAAAAAGGATGGCACTTCCACAATAAAGATTCGGACAACAAGCACTTTCAGGAAATGGCAGAGAACGGTGTTACATATGGAACAAGTGATATAGTCGAAAAAGTAAAAGACATCTTGGCACCTGATATCGACGAACTACTGGAGAAACAAGATGCTATAAGTCCCATAGGAGCATACGATCGGGCAAAACCTCACTTGGGAAGGCGTGGTAATGAAGTCGAAGTTATCTTGAACGAGGAATTTCAAAAGCAAGGAATATTAGAAGCGGCCTACATCTACACCGGCAAACGTATGAGTGTAAGAAAAGTTACACTACATGTGTCATACCCAACAGACAGTCACATATATCAACAATACAGAGATATAAATTTAAAATCTAATACACACCCTATAACAACCAATCTACATATCGATCCAACTTTTGTTATTTTGAAAGGTGCATTTTATCTCACAGAAGTCACAGAGGAACAAGGTCCTATTTGGTTTGTGAAAGGTAGTAATAGATGGAAACATGATAAGTTTGAATCACTGTGGGGCAGAGGAAATGCAGTGGGAAATTATCTCGAAGACGAATTACACAGGAGAGCCATGTTTAGATTACCAAAAAGATTGAGACTCAATTATCAATTTGGAAGAAACTTGTTAGACGGTACGCCCGAACAAAAACTGATCACTGATAAAATTACGAGACTTACAACTAACAAGACAGGCAACTTCGCACTGTTTGATCCAGGATACACAATGCACACTGGTGGAAACGTTGACAAGGGTATGAGGATCAACCTACAACTACAATTCAAGTAATGGCAAATAACAATACAGGCGGACACTGGAACAGAGGACACGTAAGTCACAATCTACTGAACTATTTCAAACTGTATCTAAACTGTAAAACTATGCTTGACGTTGGGTGTGGCACAGGATTTAATGTTGCACTGGCCAAAGAAAAATATGGATATACAGCCTACGGTTTAGAAGGAGATGGCGACGCACTTGAAAATCCATTGTGTGAAGATCTATACAAACATGATTTTGAAAACGATGGTTTAGTTACAATCAAAGAGATACCGGACGAATTTGATTTAATATGGAGCGTCAGCGTCAGTGAACACATAGAAGAAGATAAAGTCAGTAACTACATGGATATATTCAAACGAGGCAAGTACATTATTTTCACATGGTGTCCGATAGGCTTTCCAGGATTTCATCATGTAAACTGCCAAGAGGCACCATACTGGGAAAAGAAGTTCCAGGACATCGGATACAAGTTAGATGAGGAACTAACTAGAGTTGTAAAAAATAAATCAGATTTGTGCATGATTAAGGCTCCGTTCTGGCGTGCAGGGAATCATAATAAGAAAGTAGTGCCAAAAAAATATTTGAGAAAGTGGGGATTATGTTTTACAAGGATCTAGAGTTACCAAAATCAGTTCTTAACAGGCGTATATTTAATAAGAAATCATACGGCAAAGTTACTGCCGGAACCTTGACAGCGATTGAGAACATGGGTCTTATAGACAGCAAAGAAGAAGCAATAGACGTGGGAGCCGCGGCAGGACTTATGTCTACGTTCTTTGCAAAGAAATTTAAACATGTACACTCCTATGAGCCAAGTCACAGTTACGAACAAACAATAAAGTTGAAAGAACAGTTTGATAACATCACAGTCCACAATCTTGCAGTCAGCAATTTCAAAGGCCAAGAGACTTTCTATATTGACGATAAGAGATTATCTCAAAACGGTTTTCTGAATCCTGGTTGGGGCAAACCAATCACAGTTGATGTTGTACAATTAGATGATCAGAACCATTCGAACATAGGACTAATAAAGATAGACACAGAGGGAACTGAACTAGATGTATTGAAAGGTGCTGACAACATACTGAAAGCATCATGGCCAACATTAATGGTTGAAATATGGGATCAGAATACCAAGTATCCATTGAAGGATATATTTCAACACTTGACCGATTTAGGATATCAAACATATTGGTTCCATTGCCCCAATAGGAAAATTATGAGATGTGACTCAGTCGAACAAGCAGTGAAAGATACAAGTATTGAAGGATATCCTCATGATGCAGACTTTATTTTTGTACATGAAAGTAGATCAACTAATGACTACACAACTCGCCTGATACGCCCAGTTTCTATTTAAAGGCTTAACTTCTCTTTTGTATTCATCAAGCCATTCTACCAATGCCTGAAATTCTTGATCTTGCCACTTGCTCATTTTTCGTGACAAACGAAAATTACATAGTTCGTCAAAAGTTATCACAGTGCCAGGAACTATTTGATCATTCAACGCCACAAGCACTTCTTTTGTAGACGAGTAAATGTCAGCATCCATGTGCAAAAAAGCAATCGGACCTGTGTGATTTTGTTTCCAATCAGGCAGTGTGTCCTTGAACCAACCCTTGTACAGTTTAATATGATCTGGCACAGCAGGAGGGTCACAACTCATGTCGGCCACTTTGCCTGTGCCATGATTCCAATCTTCCGGAAGTCCTTCCCATGAGTCAAATGCGTGTATCACTTGCTGGGGATATTCATCTATCAACCAATTCAAACTCCTACCTTCTCTGACACCAAACTCGCACCAGTGTCCGTCTATGGATACCTGTTCAGTTGATTCTATGAGGTGTTTGTGTATGCTTAATTCATAGTTCGCGGAGGTCTTTTTTCCTACGTAAATTGGATCTAACTCTATCCAAGATTCCAATAAGTCTTTACCTGTAGTGATTGTTGACAACAGTGCTTGTAGTTGTGTTTTCTCTTTTACCGTTTTAATTGCTTTTGCCATGCATGGATATTTAAGTCCTTAAATACCTGTATGTCTGTAGAACGAATACGCCAACACCTTCAACAAGCAGTTGAAAATGCTACGCTAGAACTTTATCCATTCCCGCACATGCTAATGGAAAATGTGTGGCCAGATGACATATATGAACAAATTCAAAAACAAAATCTGCTGGACAAGTATGCCGAGCAAGCCAAATTATGGTTAGAGAAACACACCTCCACTAATCCTCAATACAAAATACGAAAACAGATTGATCTCCATGAGATCAAACAAGCGACAAACAACGATGAAGCACATCAGTTCTGGAGAACAATATACGACGCCATACTCAAAGACGGTTGGTATCTCAAATTGATCAATAAAAAATACGCAACTTATTTTGCAACACACTTTGGACCTTTATGCAAAGACGATGCTTGGACCGATGACAGATGGACTGTGAAAGATTTTTTTGTACAGAGGCACGACATAAACTATTTCATAGGACCACACACTGACACAGACGATAGGGTGTTCACTAACATCTGGACTTTTCCTAAGGAAAACACACATGAAAATATAGGAACCGCTCTTTATACAGCGATGCCAGGTGATCTAAGTCCAGGAGGCAGGCATTATGGATGGAAAAATTTTACTAAACAAGCACAAATGCCTTACAGGAAAAATTGTTTGTTTGTTTTCTTTAAATCCAGATGGGCCTTTCACGCTGTTGAAAAAATCACCGACATAGACGAAACAAAAAGATACGGTATGCAGTTACAAGTCAGAGAACGTGGACTCAGGGAAATCACTGAAGATACACCCGAATATCAGGTGCTACTGAAAAAGCAACCCTGACACTTCGTCCCACACATTTTTAGTTGCCTCCCTACTTTCAGCAAGGCTTGTAGGATATGATTTTGCTTTTGATAAAACAGCGTCTATGTTTTTGAAAGTATCGTTGTCATCTATTACAACAGGTTTGTGTCTCATGGTGGTTAACTTATAGGTACTGACTTTTTTTGTTTGCTGTCCTTTCGACACATCCGTGCTAACAATTACTTTTTTATTCAACCATGTTGACCATAACGCTGGATGATAGCATGAGGTCACTATATACTCGAACGGCATTACAGTTTCCACAAACTCTTGAATATCGAAAAATTTATTGATCACATGTTTGTGTGCCCACGTGAAATCGTTGAACAATCTTTTAGGATGAGAAATACACAATATTTTTCCGTTAGTAGTATCCTCGGGCGTCGCAGAGAAAACATTGTTCATGCATGATACATCTGGAGCATAATCTATACCTAGTTCGTTTTTGTAATCTCTTACATAGGCGATATCTGGTTTTAGTTTTTTATTATCAAACATCGCTTCTTGTACCCAAGAGTTATGTGAAACGCCGTTAAGTCCAGCACCCCACAACACAATTTTTTTTGGATTATATTTTCGTATAGAACGTTTATAGAAAGCACCCCACTTTGTTTCTCCACTCAGGAGTGCTCCGCCTCCCACCACACATGCATCTACGTCTTGACATGTTGGTGTCTTTATGTCGTCGACTAAATTTCCTAATTCTGGGAAGTAAAGATACGGGGCAGACAACAGGTCTCCTAGGTTGTCACCTATGGACCTATGCATATTGATTATGTGTGACATCTGTATATTTAAAGATATTTTTCTAGTCGGAAACCTTTGGAGTCGTAGCATTCCACATAGTCTGAATTGTTAGAGTGCCTTATAGTTCCTTGTCCCCATACCACGTCATAGTCGCTGTAGGCGAATGCCTTCTTTATGGTGACGTCTATGTATTGTCCATTGCCAACCCCCAACGTTAGGAAAGTAACGTACCTACCTTTGTCTCCACGGAACACTCTTCCGTTTGCTATCATGCCAGCAAACTCTACCTTGTCGAGATACAGTTCTTTCACATACATGCCAGGCATGAATTCATCATGACTCCACCACCCATACTTCCTGTATTGAAACTCGGGCGTGTCCCACCTGTCGGACTTACTAGGTGTTACAACTTCTATACCGACACGTTTTGCTTCTGTCCTATACACCCAACGCTTGTATGATCCTTGGCAATGTTTCAAGCATGATCTCCAAAACTTTTCTTTATTGTGTGCTTTCTGATATGCCAGTGCCCATATTAGTCTGCCCAGATTCACAGCGTGTGCTCTGCACAATCCAAATCCTGATAAGGATTGTAACATTGTGATTATCTCGTCCTTACGTGGATGGTCGCCGAGTCTTGTAATGAACTCCATTATTCTTTCTTCGTTCTTTTTGGCGAATGCACGTCTGTACATATCTGCTTCATACTTGTCTATGCCCAGCACCTCTGATATTCTATCTATGGCATCGTCCTCGTAAACTATTGTATCACTCATACGTTCTTTGCTCCAGTCATGAAACATTGTTGCTTTTTTACGTCCAGACACTGCCACTGGTCTTATCAACGCCGTTCCAAACACACAGTCCTTAACACTCTTTGGTTTGATTGCTCTGAACAGTCTCCTCATTGCCGGACTCTCTGCCTGTGTCACTCCCAACACATCTCCTCGACACAAAAGGTCCGAGGTAGCGGCATCTTCCTCCGGATAGTCTGTTAACTTCATTGTAGGATCTATCTCTATGAGTTGCGACAAACCACGATTGGCTAAAATGTCCACCTTCAGGTGTTCTAGGTCCTCCACTTCGTTCTTGT
>Ga0163109_10001781_pt1 | contig 16965 bp, 2 predicted proteins | sample CRUFie1St13metaG_FD_108704 | JGI IMG/M metagenome (GOLD analysis project Ga0163109, IMG submission 108704) | Marine microbial communities from the Costa Rica Dome - CRUD Field 142mm St13 metaG | ecosystem: Environmental > Aquatic > Marine > Oceanic > Photic zone | place: Costa Rica: the Eastern... | reverse complement strand
TGTCTATACACCTGGAAACTTCCGCGCTGATGGAGAGATCAGGCAGGGCGGTAGTGACTACGGTGGATACGAAATCCAGACCAGTGGGCAAATGTATACCAACGACTATCTGATCGCGATGGGTGGTATCCACATCGGTGGTACCAGCAATCCAGGAACGGATAACCTGCGTGTGGATGGACAATCTATCCTTTCGGGACGAGTGGCGATGAATCACACCAGCCCAATTTCTGCGCTTGACGTCAATGGAAGCATTGTTTCCCGAGTGAGCGGTGGACAGCACATCATGAGTACGCGATGGTACAACGTTGCAGGTGGTACAGCCGCTGGATATGTAAAACTGAAGACACCAATCTTGAAGGGCGAAAGTAATATGTTCCTCATCAAGATCCGGGCATATCAATACGGAAAGAGTGGTGCGCCGGTCGAGTACGAGTGTGGTGGTTACGCTTATACCGGTTCAAATCAGCTGATTAATCAATGGTGTCGCTCAGAAGGTGAATCTGATAACTTCCCCGTTTCTATCGGTGTCGAAAACAATTATGTGGTGATCGTTATTGGTAACAATTCATCAGGTTGGTACTACAATCACTACACCGCAACCTACACGGGTTGGAAAGTTCATGATCCCGCGAAATTCGTTTGGTCAAAACATAGCGGATCTATTCCGAGTACCATCGATCGACGCGGCGTCAACGATTACAACAAGATTCAAATGTCCGATAGATATGGAACGATCGCCGCGACTAAAGTGACAGGAAATCAACTTTGCATTGGCTCTAGCTGCAAAACGAGCTGGCCATCCGGTGGGAGCAGCCCATGGACGATTGGGTCCGGAGAAATCGGCTATTCGGGTCGAGTTGGTATTGGTACGACTAACCCATCAAATTCCTACAAAGTGGATCTAAGAGGAAACATGCGATTGTACGGTTCAGGCTCTGGCGCGAACCTCTACATCACGAACACTTCCGAGAACGAAGCCGGCATTATCTTCAACGATTCGGCGGCAACCAGTTCGCAATATGCGCGGATTTACTTCGACTCCGCCTCAAGTAACGACCTGCGTTTTTACGTAAACAGCACATCTTCGCCTCGAATGAGAATCCGAAGCAACGGAGAAATGTGGGTGGGTAATACAAGTGACTATGGCTCTTACAGCATTCAAACGAACGGCAGCATCTATGCACGTAACGACTTCTATGCGTACGACGACATTACGGCGCGAGATGACATCACAGCCGGTGGTGAAGTTTTCGCTGGAAGCTACGTCCGAGGAAATGGAGGCCTTCGTGCAGATGCAAATTCTTATGCCCAAATGCGTCACGATGACCGAAATAATTATGGTGAAACCTTCGATTGGGGCGCAAAGGGAGTAATGATAGAAAACCATACCGGAGAGAGTGGCGGTTTCATGGCCAATGGAGACACTGGAGCAATATGGAGTCCCGCGGATAGCTACGGCATTGTTCAATTTTTCGATGAAGACGGTATGAGAAGAAGATTTTACTTCAACGGTAGTGGGCGAGGTTACGCAGACTCAGGTTGGAGCACATTTTCAGATCGACGAATTAAAGAGAATATCTCTACAATTCCAGACGCGCTCGATACAGTCATGAAACTTCGTGGTGTTCGTTACGATATCACTTCAGAATGGATGCACGGACACGACATCAAAGCTGGAAAACCTGTCAACCATGAAGAGAGGATGAATCAAATGGGCTTTATCGCCCAAGAGGTGAAGGACGTGCTTCCGGGCCTCGTTTCGGTTGAAAAACCACGGGTCGACGAAGATGACGATCGGGCATTACATGCCATGAACTATAGCGGCGTCATTCCGGTTCTTGTCGAGGCGGTCAAAGAACAGCAAAAGATTATTGATGATCTCAAGGTTCAAATCGAGAAACTAAAAGATGGTTCGGATCAAACCAAACTCATCCTTGAGCTTCTCAAACGCGTTGAGCAACTCGAATCTTCGAAGAAGACCGATAATGGCCAAAGTGCTGATATCGAATCTGCCGACGAAGAATGGGAAGGCGCGCCTTACCTTGACGAATAAATAGTCCCCTCTTGAGGGCCGGGATTCTCACCGGCCCTCTTCCTCACCTCTCCTCCTCTCAAAGAAAGCCAAACAATAAGAGACCAAAAAACTGCTTACCGTAAAAGAGTGCCTTTGGACGTGGGCCTTCTGGTAAGACTCAAAGTCTTAAGAAAGAAATGACCTGCGAGCCCTCTGCTCTAACCTTTCGCAAGATCCAAAAGCCACTGCACCGAAAGCAAATATAGATATGAAATGAAGCCGGCCGAAACAATCTAAAGAGACGTCAAGCCCAGATCCGAGCTCTTGTCATTGCCAGCCCTGATCGAACTGACAAAATATAAAGTCATCGGCTAACATGTCATGATGCCGCTTCAAGGTTTATCGTACTGAGAGGAAAACAATGTCACCATCGTTCCTTGGGTGTGGATGTTTCAGTATCTGGTACTCCCTTGTCGCTCTATTCCTGAGAACAAAGCGGTTTCTTAGCCGTCTACCTCTTCCTATTAAGACGACCCTGGTTGAGGCTAAAGACTCGATGCGAGAAATCTAAGCAGCCACCAAATCGTCAGACGTGATCCTTTAACCAATCACAACCCGGCGGCACGAAGAAAGTCTGAGGCTCCGGAGATTATCTGACCAATAAGCCCACGAAAAACATTGCCGCAGAATTCATCGTTATACTCAGTGGCGCGGACTTTTCGTTTAGAGCAACTACATGGGCCGATAGATTCTTCGAATGATTAGGCGATTCGTCAGAAACAAGGTGTTCCGTCGATCATTTCTCGTCCACAACGCTCTCCTATTGTTCACCCAATGCGCTGGACGGTTCCATGGCAGGTATAGGCGAGTCGTTATTACGCATCGGTATCTCTCGAAAACCGTTTCGTAAGAGTGTTCGGCCATCCTGAATCAAATTATCGCTGAAATCGGGTGGCATCTATCGACGAAGAAAAGCAAAGCACAACTGCCCTCGTCCACAACGCTCTCCTATTTTTCACCCAATGCGCTGGACGGTTCCATGGTAGGTATAGGCGAGTCGCTATTACGTATCGGTATCTCTCGAAAACCGTTTCGTAAGAGTATTCGGCCATCCTGAATCAAATTATCGCTGAAATCGGGTGGCATCTATCGACGAGGAAAAATAAAGCACAACTGCCCTCGCCCATAACGTTTGACCGTAAGTATTCTGGCTTTATTTGGGCCCTGATCATCGAGGATAACAATCCGTGTGTCGAATCCATATTATGGTCAAGCTCACGGCTTGTTCTTGAAACATCACCATGTATCAGCCGGGCATCACTACAGGCCCATCCGAGAGCTCGACAGAGTGGAAGTGCTCATGCGAACGGTAAGAAAAGGCTGGTTCGCTAGGTCATAAAAGCTAGAACTAGAACTTCGATTGTAGAGAGAAATGAGGCGGCGGCTGAGGACTCAGCCGCCTAGGTGACAAGATTTTGTTGTCTATCGTCGACGACGACGCAGGAACAGAGCTGCAGCAAGGAGCAGGCCGAGCGTCCAAGACTCTGAGTCTTTGCTAGAGCTTTGCGCCGGTACCGCGGTACATCCGCAATCCTCAATATTGTTTGGATTGCTTGGGTCCACAAACTCAACACACTGACCTTGCTGATTACGAGTCTGTCCTTCAGGACAAGCCTCGATGGCACACATAGCGCTGCAACCATCGTCGTTCGCCGTGTTGCCATCATCGCATTCTTCGCCCATGTCGACTCGACCATCGCCACAAACTTCGACGCTACAATCGCCCCGACAGCCGTCACCATCAAGGACGTTGCCATCGTCACACTGCTCTCCAGCCTGAACGATTCCGTCACCGCAACGAGAAATGTTTTTACACATCGAATCGCAGGTCATGCCGTCTGGTGGATCGCATTGTTCTTGAGGGTCGACAATACCGTCGCCGCAAAGCTCTTCTGTACAGTTGCTTCGACAGCCGTCACCGTTGTCAGTATTACCGTCGTCGCAAGCTTCACCCGGATCGACAACGCCGTCACCACATTCTGGGTTCAAGCGTCTGCAATCCTCACCACAGGTCGTGCCATCTGGCGGATCACACTCTTCGTTAAGGATTGGTTGAACAATTCCGTCACCGCAGATTGCAAGACGACAATCATTGGTACATACATCGTCGTTGACCATATTACCGTCGTCGCATTGCTCACCGGGCGCATCAATAATGCCATCGCCGCAGGCCTCGATCGTGCAATTGCTTCGACAACCGTCACCACTCGTCGTGTTGCCGTCGTCACAGACCTCATTTGGATCAACGATGTTGTCACCGCACAGTTCACGCGTACAGTTTGGTCTACACCCGTCACCCAATGCTTGATTTCCGTCATCGCATTGTTCACCTAGACCCGGAATGGTCGAAGTATCTACGATCGCGTCACCACACACCTCAAGCGTGCAGTTGGCGCGGCAACCATCACCACTGAGCGTGTTACCGTCGTCACAGCTTTCTGCCGGCACATCGACGAAGAGATCGCCGCAAATCTCTCGGGTACAATCTGCGCGGCAGCCGTCGCCACCTACGGTATTGCCGTCGTCACACAGTTCGTTTTGATCACGAACGCCGTCACCGCACCGTTCAATAGTACAGTTCGGTCGACAACCATCACCAAAGGTTCCGTTACCATCATCGCACTCTTCATTGGCATCAACTGTTCCATCACCACATTGCTCTAATGTGCAATCTGGACGACAGCCGTCACCTACTGCCTGGTTACCATCATCGCAAGCCTCGCTTGCGTCTACAATTCCATCACCGCAAACTTCGATCGTACAATTATCTCGGCATCCATCACCGTTGACAGTATTGCCATCGTCACAAACCTCACCCGGTGCATCTAGAATGCCGTCGCCGCAAATCTCGTTCGTGCAATCGAAGCGACAGCCGTCGCCGTTGACATTATTCGAGTCATCGCATTGCTCTTGTGGGTCGATGAATCCGTCACCACAGATTTCACGCGTACAATCATTACGACAACCATCACCCTGAACACTGTTACCATCGTCACATTCCTCGAAGAGACCGGTGCCATTGGGTGAATCCGTAATAGAGTCACCACAAACTTCAGTGGTGCAATTAGGTCGGCAACCATCGCCAGTGCTTTGGTTTCCGTCGTCACACTGCTCACCTTGGTCCACAATTCCGTTACCGCAGCTTTCGAGGGTACAGTTTGAGTTACATCCGTCACCATCGACAATATTTCCGTCGTCACAGCTCTCTGTGGGGTCAAGGATTCCATCACCGCAAACTTCAATCGTGCAGTCCGCGCGACAACCATCACCTGCATTTTGATTACCGTCATCACAAGCTTCAGCACCGCTCGTAGATGTATCAATAATGCCGTCACCACAGACCTCGAGAGAGCAATCACTTCGACAGCCATCTCCGATAGCTGTGTTGCCGTCGTCGCAAGCCTCACCTTGGTCAACAATACCGTCACCGCAAATCTCCAGAGTACAATTGGCTCGGCAACCATCACCTGACGTTGTATTGCCGTCGTCACACTCTTCATTCGAATCACCGATACCGTCGCCACAAGCTTCAAGCGTACAATCATCTCGGCAACCGTCACCGCTTATGGTGTTACCGTCGTCGCACTGCTCGCCTCCACCGCTGGTTATCGTCGACGAGTCGACTTGCCCATCGCCGCAAATTTCGATCGCGCAAACGTTGTTACAGCCGTCGCCGGAGAAATTATTTCCGTCATCGCACGCTTCTTGTGGGTCAACGAAACCATCACCGCAACGTTCAATGGTGCAGTTTGCTCGGCAGCCATCACCATTCTGGTTGTTACCGTCATCGCAGAACTCATTGATACTTGCGTTGGTCGTTGAGGTATCAACAATGCCGTCGCCACATTGCTCAGTCGTACAATCTGCGCGACAGCCGTCACCGCTAACTGTGTTGTTGTCATCGCATTGCTCTTGCGGATCTGGGATACCATCACCACAAATTTCAACCGTACACGTCGCGCGACAGCCATCTCCGTTTAGATTATTACCATCATCGCAGGTCTCACCAAGTCCTGTCACAGACGAAGTATCGATGATTCCGTCACCACAGCGTTCGAAGGTGCAGTTGTTACGACAACCATCACCATCGGTGTTGTTGCCGTCATCACAATCTTCGCCGGTGTTGAGGATGCCATCTCCGCAAGACTCGAGTGCACAGAACTCATCACAACCGTCACCACTCACAGTATTTCCGTCATCACAACTTTCTAGTGGAGCATCCAGAACGCCGTCACCACAGATTTCTCGAGTACAATCCGCCCGACAACCATCACCACTAATGGTGTTACCGTCATCGCAGGTCTCCTCTTCTCCTGGCGTTGTTGAGGTATCAACGATTCCATCACCACAGATCTCGACGGTGCAGTCAGACCGGCAACCGTCACCATTGTTTGTATTGCCATCGTCGCAGATCTCACCCAGTCCGGTGAGTGTTGACGTATCAATAACGCCATCACCACAGGTCTCGATCGTACAGTCATTTCGACAGCCGTCACCGTTTTGGAGATTACCATCATCGCAGAACTCAGTTGGGTCCTGGATTCCGTCACCACAGATTTCGATCGTGCAGTCAGACCGGCAACCGTCACCGCTTAGACGATTACCGTCATCACAAAACTCGTTGTATTGAGGATTGGTTGAAGTATCCACGATACCATCACCGCAAGCCTCTTGAGTACAATCAGCACGGCAGCCATCACCGTTTACGGTATTGCCATCGTCGCAGATCTCATTGAGGTCACGAATACCATCGCCACAAGCTTCGAGCGTACAGTTACTACGGCAGCCGTCACCGTTAAGTCGGTTCCCGTCATCACAGGTCTCCTGTGGGTCAACAATGGAATCACCGCAAACCTCGACCGTGCAATCGGCACGACAACCGTCGCCACCGACAGTGTTTCCGTCATCGCAGCTTTCACTGACCAGCGGTGGATTCAAGGTATCCACAATGCCATCTCCGCAGAGCTGTGAGGTACAATCGGCACGGCAGCCATCACCATCAAGCAGGTTACCGTCATCACATTGCTCTCCGAGTCCTGGTGTCACCGTCGAAGCGTCGACCGTTCCGTCACCACAAATCTCATTTTGGCAGGTCGCATTACAACCATCACCGACGAGAGTATTACCGTCATCGCATTCCTCGTTCAGTCCCGGAATGGTCGATGTATCCGTAACGCCATCACCGCAAACCTCTAGCGTACAATCGCTCCTACAGCCATCACCGCTTTCAGTATCGCCGTCATCGCATTCTTCATTCGGATCAACGATGCCATCACCGCAGGCTTCAAGCGTACAATCTCCGCGACAGCCGTCACCAGAAATAGTGTTACCGTCATCGCAACCTTCTTGTGGGTCTTCAAAGCCATCACCGCAAATCTCGAGGGTGCAGTCGGTTCGACAACCGTCACCGATAGTCAAGTTACCGTCATCACAGGACTCTCCAAGCCCGGTGATCGTCGAGGTGTCGACAGTACCATCACCGCAGATTTCTAAAGAGCAGTCTGGCCGACACCCATCGCCCACGAGCGTATTGCCGTCGTCGCAGGATTCAGACAGGCCAGGTGTCGTAGAGGTATCAACGATTCCGTCGCCGCATACCTCAAAGGTACAATCGCCACGACAGCCATCACCCGCGAGTGTATTTCCGTCATCACATTCCTCGCCAAGCCCTGCTGTGACGGTCGAGGCGCTCACAATGCCATCGCCGCAAACCTCCAACTCACAAACCGCGTCACAACCATCTCCAACGAGGTTATTGCCGTCATCGCATTCTTCATCAGTATCGAGTGTTCCGTTTCCGCAATTCTCAAGCGTACAAATTTCACTGCATCCGTCACCATTGAGGTTATTACCGTCGTCGCATCGTTCTTGCGGATCAAGGTTTCCATCACCGCAAACTTCAACCGTGCAGTTGTCGCGACAGCCGTCACCATTAATCAAGTTGCCATCATCACAAGACTCCGTGACGTCAACGACGCTGTCTCCGCAAACTTCAAGAGTACAATTGGAACGACAACCGTCGTTGCTAACGGTATTTCCGTCGTCACATTGCTCACCGAGTTCCAGAGTTCCGTTGCCACAAAGCTCTGAGGTACAATTTTGGCTACAGCCGTCGCCATTCGTTGTATTACCGTCGTCACAACTTTCTGCTGGACTATCAAGCACGCCATCACCACAAACTTCAGCTGTGCAGTTTGCACGACAACCATCACCACTGGTGGTGTTACCGTCATCGCAGCCTTCCTGCGGATCACGAATGCTGTCACCACAAACTTCGTTTGTACAATCTGCGCGACAACCGTCGCCGCCAGAAAGATTACCGTCATCACATTGCTCGCTTTGACCTGGGATGGTCGAAGTGTCGACGATGCCATCACCGCATTGCGGTTCCTGACAATCAGCACGGCAACCGTCGCCACTGACTGTATTACCATCATCGCAGAATTCACCGTTATCAATGATACCGTCTCCGCAGGCTTCGATGGTACACGTGCTACGGCAACCGTCACCGTTAATTGTGTTCCCGTCATCGCAGGTTTCACCCGGATCGATAATTCCGTCGCCGCAAATCTCTACGGTACAGTTCGAACGGCAGCCATCACCGTTGACGGCATTTCCATCGTCACAACCTTCATTGGGATCAAGAACGCCATTACCGCAGCCTTCGAGTTGGCAACTCGCCGAACATCCATCTCCGTCGAGATTATTTCCGTCATCGCACTGCTCTCCCTGACCTGGCGTTAGGGTCGATGAATCAACGATGCCATCGCCACATTCTTCGATGGTGCAGTCGGCGCGGCAACCATCGCCACTGACTGTGTTTCCGTCGTCACAATCCTCGCCACCCGGATCAAGGATTCCATCACCACAGCCTTCGATTCGGCAGGTAGAAGAACAACCATCGAAACTGATGTTGTTTCCGTCGTCACATTGCTCAAGCGTAAATACCGTTGAGGTACCTACTCGCGATGAATTGATTGTCCCATCGCCACATGTTTCTACAGTACAGTTTGAAGTACAACCGTCACCTGAGGCTGTATTACCGTCGTCACATTGTTCGCCGAAATCTAAGATTCCGTCACCGCAAGCTTCAATCGTGCAGTTACCGCGGCATCCGTCGCCATCAACCGTATTTCCATCGTCGCACTCTTCAAGCGAACCAACGGTTGCTGTGCCGACCGTTGAGAAATTCACAGTACCATCTCCGCAGGTTTCGATCTGACATGCTGCAGAACATCCATCGTTGTTGTTGCGGTTGCCGTCGTCGCAGGCCTCGCCCGTTTCGACGACACCGTTACCACATGGCTCAATCGTACAATCGTCGGCACAACCATCACCGTTCACCAGGTTTCCATCGTCGCAGGCTTCGCCGACTTCCTGCACACCATTACCGCAAACAGGGATTTCATTTTGGCAGGTTGAAGAGCAGCCATCACCGCTGATTGTATTGCCGTCATCGCATTCTTCATTGAGACTCGGAGTTGTTGAAGTATCAACGATCCCGTCACCACAGACTTCTAACGTGCAGTTATCACGACAGCCATCGCCGCTATCTGTATCACCGTCGTCACACTCTTCATTCGGGTCGACGATGCTGTCACCGCAAGATTCGACCGTACAGTCATCACGGCAACCATCACCGTTTACAGCATTGCCGTCATCGCATTGCTCTTGTGTAAAGATGGTCGAGGTTCCGACCTGAGACACGTTAATCGTACCGTCACCGCAAGTTTCAACCTGGCACGTCGCAGTACAGCCGTCTCCATTGTCAATGTTGCCATCGTCACAACCCTCTTGAGGATCAACAATACCGTCGCCGCAAACTTCGAGCGTACAGTTATCACGACAACCGTCGCCGTTGGCCGTGTTGCCATCGTCGCAAAGTTCCGTTTGACCTGGAACATTTGAGACATCAACAATGCCGTCGCCACAGACTTCTAACGTGCAGTTGTCACGGCATCCATCGCTACTGGTTGTATTTCCGTCGTCGCACTGCTCGAGAACAGGCGTCGATGAGCCGGCAACAACAGAAGCATTTATCGTGCCGTCACCGCAGACCTCAATGACACATTGCGAGTTACAACCGTCATTATTCGTCGTGTTGCCATCGTCACATTCCTCACCCAATCCTGGGGTCGTAGACGAATCAAGAATTCCGTCACCGCAAGCTTCAATCGTGCAGTCACTTCGACATCCATCACCGCTGGTCGCATTTCCGTCGTCGCATTCTTCTTGAGTAAGCGGAGAAAACGGTCCGCTTGGACGAGATAGATTGATGACTGAGTCACCGCAGTATTCAATTTGGCAGGTTGCGTTACACCCGTCCCCTGCTGTGGTGTTTCCGTCGTCGCACTCTTCGTTGCCTGTAAGGACGCTATCACCGCAAATTTCGATTTGGGTGCAGTCTGCACTACATCCGTCGCCGCCGACGGTATTGCCATCGTCGCAGGCCTCACCGACATCTACGACGCTGTTACCGCATTCTTCAATTCGGCAAGCGTTGCTGCATCCGTCTCCTCCGGCAGTATTTCCGTCATCACACTCTTCGGCGCCATTAATGACTCCATCACCGCAGCCTTCAACTTGGCAAAGATCACTGCAACCATCGCCACTGACGGTGTTTCCATCGTCACAGGCTTCTCCGAGTCCTGGGATGGTTGAAGTGTCAACAACACCATCGCCGCAAACTTCATTGCGACAGTCACTGCGACAACCATCACCATTTCGTGAGTTACCATCATCGCACTGCTCAATGACCGGAACCGTTGCTGTTCCGACAATAGACGCATTCGTGATTCCATCGCCGCAAGTTTCAGTGATACACAGCTCAGAGCAGCCGTCGCCACTCGAGGCGTTTCCGTCGTCGCATTGTTCAGTAATGAAAGCTGTTGAGGTTCCAACGACGGAAGCATTGACCGTTCCATCACCACACAGCTCAACGACGCAAACATTACTACAGCCATCTCCGCTGGAAGTATTGCCGTCATCGCATTCTTCGCCAGTTCCCACAAAGTTATCGCCGCAAATAATCGATTCACTGCAGTCTGAGCTACAGGTATCACCATCGACGATATTGCCGTCATCGCAGGCTTCACCAACGTCTACAATGCCATTGCCGCAAATCTCGAGTTGACAAGCGGGGCTGCAGCCATCACCGCCGACTGTATTTCCATCATCACAAGCTTCGGTTCCTGTGACATTACCATCCCCGCAACCTTCGATTCGGCACTCATCGTTGCAGCCATCACCATTCGCTGTATTTCCATCGTCACAAACCTCCATCGTAAAGATGGTTGAAGTTCCGACAACCGACATGTTGACGATGCCGTCACCGCAAAGCTCCACAATACAATCTGTTCGACAACCGTCGCCATTGACGTTGTTTCCATCATCGCATTGTTCAAGTGCTGGCGTAGTAGAGGTTGCCGTGGTCGAAGAATTGACGATGCCGTCACCACAAATCTCGATTTGGCAACTCGAAGAACAGCCATCATTCGAAGCGATATTTCCATCATCGCAGGCTTCGCCCGACTCTAAAACGCCATTACCGCAACCTTCAATTTGGCAATTTGAACTACATCCATCGCCGCTAACGAGGTTACTGTCGTCACAGGTTTCACCAGCGTCGATAATGCCGTTACCGCAGCCTTCGTTCGTCAAACAATCGTCACTGCATCCGTCGCCAGAAAAAGTATTTCCGTCATCGCAAACTTCACCGACGTCCAAAATTCCGTCACCGCAAGTTTCTTCGGTACAGTTGCCTCGGCAACCATCACCGCCGACGGTATTTCCGTCATCACATTCTTCAATCACAAAGCTTGTTGAAGTTCCTACTCGTGATGCGTTGAGCACGCCGTCTCCACAGGTTTCGATGAGGCAGATATCTGTACATCCATCACCGCTAAGAAGGTTCCCGTCATCGCAGGCTTCGCCGACGTCCAGAATACCATTACCGCAGGTTTCAAGTTGGCAGGCCGCATTACAACCATCACCGCTGATAAGGTTACCGTCGTCACACTCTTCGGTTCCTCCCACGACCCCATCACCACAACCTTCGATCAGACATTCGCTTGAGCAACCGTCACCAGAGACCGTATTGCCATCGTCGCATTGCTCAGTAACCGGAGTTGACGAGGTCCCAACGATGGAAGCGTTGACGACATTATCGCCGCAAACTTCGATGATACACTCATCCGAACAACCGTCGCCGGCTGTTGTATTACCATCGTCGCATTGCTCAGCCACCGGGCTCGTTGAAGTTCCTACAATTGAGGTGTTTAGAATGTTATCGCCGCAGGTTTCGATGGCACAGCTCGCGTTACAACCATCACCATCAACGGAGTTACCGTCATCACAGCCTTCGCCAGGATCAATTACTCCGTTACCACAAACTTCGTTCGCAAGGCAGTCAGCCCGGCAACCATCACCAGACGTAGTGTTGCCATCGTCGCAAACTTCGCCGGCATCAAGTACTCCGTTACCGCAGGCTTCAATGCGGCACTCTGAAGAACATCCATCTCCGGCTGCCGTGTTTCCGTCGTCACATTGCTCAGCCACGGGACTGGTCGATGTACCTACCAATGAAGCATTGAGTGTCCCGTCGCCGCAGACTTCGAGCGTACATTGACTATCGCAGCCATCACCAGACACTCGATTTCCATCATCACAGCTTTCGCCGGGGTCTAAACCACCGTCACCGCAGGTTTCTATCTGACAACTTGAATCACATCCGTCACCCGAGTTGGTATTGCCGTCATCGCAGCTTTCGCCGAAATCAAGAACTCCATTACCGCAACCTTCTAGTCGACATTCCGAAGAACATCCATCGCCGGAAATGAGGTTTCCGTCATCGCATTGTTCGACAACAGGGGTTACGGGAGAAGTTGGGGTCGTTGAGGTGTTGACGACATTATCACCGCACACCTCTGTGATACACAGAGCGCTACAGCCATCACCGCTGGTCGTATTACCATCATCGCATTGTTCGAGAACAAAGGAAGTTGATCCGCCAACTTGGGAACTGTTGATAACATTATCGCCGCAGGTTTCGATCACGCATGACGAAGTACAACCATCACCAGATATGGAGTTGCCGTCATCGCAACCTTCTTGGGTATCAACCACGCCGTTACCGCATACTTCATTTTGACAAGATGAATTGCAACCGTCGCCTGATGTGGTGTTGCCATCATCACAACCCTCACCAACGTCAACGATTCCGTCACCGCACGCTTCAATCGTACAATTATCCCGACAACCATCGCCACTCGTCGTATTGCCGTCATCACATTGTTCAAGAACCGGCGTCGTAGAGGTGACCGTAGTCGAAGTATTGACTACGCCATCGCCGCAGAGGTCCGAAACTACAGTTTCAAGCGTACAAGAGGCACTACATCCGTCACCGCTGATCGTATTGCCATCATCACATCCTTCGCCGAAATCAGTGACGCCATTACCACAAACTTCAGTTTGACATGATGTATTGCAACCGTCGCCATCGCTTATATTTCCGTCGTCACAGCCTTCGCCGGGATCTACAAATCCATTTCCGCATTCTTCGAACAAACATGTCGGACCACAACCATCACCTGCATTTAGATTTCCATCGTCACATATTTCTTGGGTTGGCGTGGTAGAGGTCCCAACGACCGAAGTGTTAACAATACCATCGCCACAAACTTCGATGACACATACATCAGAGCAGCCGTCACCTGATATTGTATTTCCGTCATCACAAGCTTCGCCGGGATCCACTACGCTATTGCCGCAGGCTTCGATTTGTTGACAGTCACCACTGCAGCCATCGCCTGATGAATTGTTCCCGTCGTCACAAGCTTCGCCTGGGTCAAGAATGCCGTTGCCGCAGATCTCACTAGATTGGCAATTGTCGCTGCAACCATCGCCTGAAACAAGGTTACCGTCATCGCAAACTTCTCCAACGTCAACGATTCCGTCGCCGCAGATTTCATTCGTGCAGTCGGAACGGCATCCATCTCCCGATGTAGTATTTCCGTCGTCACATTGCTCGAGCGCCGAAGAAGTCGAAGTCCCAGCGATAGAGACGTTGACGACGCCATCGCCGCAAACTTCAAGAATACAGGCAGAGGTACAACCATCACCCGATGCGTTGTTTCCGTCGTCACAGGTCTCACCAACGTCAACGATTCCGTTCCCGCATTCCTCGATTTGGCACGAAGCGCTGCAGCCGTCACCGTTGGCAATATTTCCATCATCACAGCTCTCTCCAGTTTCGAGAATGCCATTACCACAGACCTCGAGTGTGCAGCTTGAAGAGCAACCATCGCCGTCAGTGCTGTTTCCGTCATCGCATTGCTCTTGAGCGGCAACCGTTGAATTTGATGCGAAAGAGAAGTTGACAACGCCATCACCACAAACTTCGATGGCGCAAGTAGAACTGCAGTTGTCGTTGTTAGCAGTGTTGCCATCATCGCACTCTTCGTTCGTGTCTAAGATTCCATTTCCACAAACTTCGTTTCGACATTCATCACTACAACCATCGCCGCTGACCGTATTTCCATCATCGCACTGCTCTGTTGTCGGAATAGAGGAGGTTCCGACTCTAGACATATTAAGAATTCCATCGCCGCAAAGCTCGAAACGGCACTCGTCTGTGCAACCGTCACCAAGCACAGCGTTGCCATCGTCACACTCTTCCTGAACTATTGCAGTCGATGTACCAACCGCGGAAGCGTTAACAATACTGTCGCCACAAATTTCAACGATACAGAGCTCACTACAGCCATCACTCGGCAGAGTATTTCCATCATCACAAGCTTCACCGCTATCGATGACACCGTTGCCACAAACGGCTTCAGTGAGGCAGTCGCTGCTACACGTGTCACCATTCGCGGTATTTCCGTCATCACAGACCTCAGGAGATTCGACGATTCCGTTACCGCACAGGTCTTGGGTCGTGCAATTCGAACAACCGTCCCGATTCACTAAGTTCCCGTCATCACACACTTCTCCGGGATCTATGATGCCATTTCCGCATACCTCGGTCTGGCAAGTTTCACTGCATCCGTCACCGCCAACGAGGTTCCCGTCGTCGCAGGTTTCTAGGGTAATCACCGTAGATGTCGCGGTTGTCGAAGAGTTGACGATGCCGTCGCCACAGAGTTCGATGGCACAGGTGTCAGTACAACCGTCGCCGCTCACGAGATTCCCATCGTCGCAGCCTTCGCCTGGATTTAGATTTCCATCACCGCAAACGCCGGCTTCTCTCTGACAGGTTGAAGAACAGCCATCCCCGTTATTCGTATTGCCATCGTCGCAGCCTTCGTTTGGATCGATAATACCGTCACCGCAAACTTCCTGGGTGCAATCTTCGCGACATCCATCGCCATTGGTCACGTTGGAGTCGTCACACTGTTCTAAAACAGCAGACGAGTTACCCGCCACCAAAGAGATGTTTACAAGGCCGTCGCCACATTGCGCTGTTTCGCAATTGTTGAGGCAGGTGTCTGTTTCTATTTGATTGCCATCGTCACATTCTTCGCCAGGGTCAATCGTTCCGTTGCCGCAGAATGTGGTCTCTGTTTGACACGTAGCATCGCATCCGTCGCCAGGTGCCGTATTTCCATCGTCACATTGCTCAGTTGGATCTTGAATGCCATCACCGCATATTTCAGTCGTACAATTTGCACGACATCCATCGCCGCCTGTATTGTTTCCGTCATCACAATCTTCGGGAGGATAATCTAAGAAACCGTCGCCACAAGAACCGGCGGTGCAATCTGCCCTGCAAGTTGCGTCGTTGATTGTATTGCCATCATCACAGCGTTCAAGGCCTTCTCGTACCCCGTTTCCGCAAACAGAAGAAGGTGCTACAAACGTATTTCCTGCGAAATTTTGGGGGTTTGGGGCAGATTCACTAAAGTCCGCGTTAGAGTCGTTTGTGTCATCTGCGGCGTCAAGCTGAGTTGCGGAGCTACCTCCAGAAATATCGCGAACAATCGACGTGCTTGGTCGAAGTCCGCCAAATGGATTATTGAAGTTTGTTCCGGTATTTGTCGTTGGTCCAACGTAATCACCCCAAGCCACGCAATCTACATTGCTTGAGCCGAAACAAATTTTACCACCCTGCCAATCAATCTCGCTTGTTAGCTCCAGGTCAGCGGTAATTCCAAAAAGAGTTTCAGCACCAGGCATCGCGACAAGGACATAATCTTGATCCGCCGCGCCGGCTAAGTTTGCAGCGAAGGTGTCAGTGCCGATGACTTTGTCGTCACCGTCGTAAACCGTCAAAGTCTCACCCGCAATCGTACCTTGGGAAGCGCCAATCATCTGAAGGACGACGTACTGGTCCAAGACGGGGCTATCGGTCGCCGTACCTACGAAGACTTCAACAATGCGAAGGTTCTGAGCGAAGGCTTTCTGAGGTAACACAAATCCAGCAAAGCTAAGGAGAAGCGTCAGAACGAGTCGCCACGTAGCGGAACTTGGCAGAGACGATGAAACGTATCTGTGATCCGTATGGGGTGGAATGTGATCTAGATCATTAAGATCATTGTCGTATGCGAGATTTTTCATGGCACTATGGTCCACGGCTACTTTATCGAAATGCGGAATGAAGAAAAAGGTCGCAATTTCAATAGTTTTTGGGAGAAACCTTTTCAGAAAATCAATGTACGCCTTTGTCTTATTCTATCTGACATAAAGTTCACCGGGTGGAATGTGCATATTTCGGGTCGTAGTAAAGAAGAAATGAAAGCATACCGAGGGTTTCTACGAGCATGGAATCCGAATCGATTTTTTTTTAGTAAAAAATGTCAAAAACTTGCATTCAATAAAACAATTTCTCTCCTAATTTCAGGCACTAAGATGAGTCGTGATCTTCCTCACAAGCCTATTTATTGATACTAATA
>Ga0163109_10001780_pt1 | contig 16970 bp, 24 predicted proteins | sample CRUFie1St13metaG_FD_108704 | JGI IMG/M metagenome (GOLD analysis project Ga0163109, IMG submission 108704) | Marine microbial communities from the Costa Rica Dome - CRUD Field 142mm St13 metaG | ecosystem: Environmental > Aquatic > Marine > Oceanic > Photic zone | place: Costa Rica: the Eastern... | reverse complement strand
ATGTAAATATATTATTTTTATTGAATTTTTTATATTATTATTGATTCCTATGGGAATTTTTTAATAATCTTAATTTAACAATTATTTTATTACTTTTATATTGCAATGATTTCTAAATTCCTAGGTAAACTAAAATCTATTCTATTTAAAAGTGCAGCATCCTCTGAAACTCCTTTAAAGAAAGATAAAAAACCAACTAAGTCTGCAAAATCTTCAAAAACAAAAGCAAAAACAAAAGCAAAAACAAAAACAAAATCAAAATCAGCAAATTCAAAGAAAAATATTGAATCTTTAACAACACTCCCAGGTGTTGGGGCTAAAAGTGCTAAAGCTTTGTATGAGGCCGGATTTAAAACAACAAAGGACGTTATTGCTGCAGATGAAAAAGATCTTCTAGCAGTATCAGGTGTTGGAATAAATTTAGTTAAAAAGCTTAAGAATGCTAAATAACTATATTTTTAATTTATAAACTACAAAATACAAAATACTTTAATATTAATCGTAATTAGCTTTATAAGGTAATTAGTTACTATCTTCTCCTTGCTTTTCTTCTTTGTTGCAGCTTTCTTTTGTATTTTTCAATTGGTGTTTCATGATGCCTAAGTCTTTTTAAATCTGCAAAGATTCCTGATTTAGAAACTTGTCTTTTAAATCTTCTAAGGGCAGACTCAATTCCCTCATTTTCTCCAACTGTAACTTGTGTCAAAATTTCCTAAATAAATTATATTCTACCACTTTATCAGATTTATTCTTAATTATTGAAACTTGAACTCATTAATTTTTTTATTTATGATTTTTTCCTGCCCACTCTACAAATCCTTTTTTATTACTCTTTATATCTTGTAAGGATTCAAAATAATATTTTTTCCAATTATCTTTAGGCAGTCCTAGAAATAACATGAGGTTTAAAGGGTATTGATTGTTGTCTGAACATTTTCTAAAATCATCCCTAAATAAAAATATTTTCTTTTTAAGAGCAATTGCAATACCTAATTCAATCATTACTCCTTCATCTGGAGGCGTCCCATTCACAATCGCAAAAATACAATCACACTTTTTCAAATCATTTAAATTATGACTTGCTAGCTTAAATGCCCATTCATCATCTTTTTGTATAATGCGTTGCGTCCTTTCAAAAGGTTCATAAACCTCCACATTTAAATCATTAAAGATTTTAATAAATTCATATAAGAGTTTTTTTGTTTGTTTTGAAAATCCAAATGGATTAGCAAAATATAATTTTTTTTTCAACTTAAACCTCTTTTTTTGATGTAGTTATTGCGATCACTTTGGAAATTAAAAGTGTCTTCCCAAGGGAAAACTATCCACTCACTTTTTTTAGATATAAAAACAGTATTCCACCACGTAGGTTTAATTTTGCTAAATAATACAAAAAACATTGCTCCATCAATATCTTTGAAGGTGTTTAATGTAATGCCACTTTCATAAACATCATCTAAAATAAGAGAATTTTTTTTGGGTTCTGAAATCAAATTTATTTTTAATTTATGGCTTAGTGCTACAGCAAGACATAAGCCACCTCGAGGAACTCCATATACACCAGAAAACTCTAAAGACCTACATTTATTAGCTATGTGTTCTACGCTCTTATCAAAATCGCTCCAAGTAAAATAAGTTGTCATATTAATTTGAGTCTTTTTTTGGTGTAGTTGCGAAATTTGATGCGATAATACTTAAGAGCGCTACCACTTGTTCATTTGGACAATTAGTAATTTTTTTTAAATTTTCGCATTCTTTTATTATGTTGGTATAAGTATCCTCTACAATTCCATTCATTTGATCATTACTAAAAGAATATGACTTCATTTTTAATTATTAAATAATTTTATTTTTACTTAAATATCCTCGGAAGTAAATATGTTGATAATTAAAGATAGTATTATTTCCACATAGGGTCATTTAGTTTTTCAATCCTAAGTGAATTAGGTACATAAGTATGTAAATTTTCAATTTTTGTCGCCCATTTTTTTGAGTTGCCTTTTAAACTTTTACTCTCAATTAGATTTGTTAGGGAAATCCTTTTTCTAACTTTAAGAAGACCCAGACAAGTTTCCCAAGCTTCTTGATCTTTATAAATATCTAACCAAAAATCAAAAATACTTTCCATGATGTCTAGAGGTATATCTAAAGAAATTCCCACTGAAGGTTTTTCAATTAAATAATTTTTAATTCTTAGTTGTTCGAATAAATTGTTTATGTTTAAATTTATGGCGAAAAGAATATCATTGGCTGATTCATTTCCAATTAATTCTTTTCTATAGCAATCTAAAAGGTTTTTATCCTCAAGAATAGTTTCATCACAATTTTTGACTCCCACACTCCAAAACCCTTCTCCATTCTTTACTCCACTAGCAAGAAATAGATATTGAGGTGAATTCTCCAAGATTTAAAATCATTTCTTCATTTTTAACATTTTTTTCTGGCTATGAAAATATTTTTGCCATGTATATCAACATATAAATTTCTCATAAGAAAAATAGAGTTGCTAAAATAAAGCTTTACTAGAAATGTTTGACTTAAAAGAACTAGAATTAATGATCTTGGATCCTACTGATTTGATAATAAATAATATAAATAGATTTCTTATTAGTAATAAAATAATTAAATTTATTTTTTCTTAGGAAATAATTTTCCTATTCTCTCCTTTTGCAAGGACTCTTTTTTTGATCTAATTTTTTTATCTTCTAGTGATTCTTTGTTTGTACTTACAGCATAAATAATATAGAAAATCATACCAGTAAAAATCAATCCTAATGAAAGGATCAATATACCCAAAGGTTCACTGGGACTAAAAATCTTAAGATCTAGAGATGTATTTAGGGAAATTATCATCAATAAATTTGATTGAATTCTAATTTATTTCTTCGTAGCCAAAAAATGAGGTATTGTCTGAATTTTTATATCCATTAGCTGCTTCCTGTGGATTTAGGCTGTCAACTTTTCTTGCTTTTGCATGAATCATGTTAAATATAAAAACCACCGCTCCTACAAAAAAATGAAGTATTAAAAAGTCTGAAGGTAATCCGTTTGTCCAATCCGGAAAGAAAAGAAGTGTCATCAATGAATCGTTCATATAAGTAGTCAAATAAACCTCTGACTATTATTACTGAACTTATTGCAATACTATTAATTATTAATAAATTGAAATTTAATTTTGCTTTTAGGAATTTCAATTTTTAATTGAAAAGAATACAAAAAAAACTTAATATTACCTATAAGCATTGAACTGTGGCTATTGTTAAAGTTTCTATTAAGTTTACTTTTTTTGTTAGTGTATCTATTTAATCCTTCAATTGGTTTGGCATTTGATACATCAGACCCAAGTGTTTCTTTACTACAAAATAGGATATCTAATAATTTCTCGAGAAAATATTGCAAGGCTATTCAAAATGGTTTTTCTAAGGATGAAGCAATGAAATCAGCTATTGTAAAAACAGAAAATATAATATCTTTTTCTTACAATCCACAAAAACAATGGATTGAGAAAGATGACTTAGCAAATCAAATTTCATTGCAAGTCGTAAATAGTTGCGGGTGGTCATTTGGTTTAATTGGAAAGGAGGGAGTTGATTATTTTAAATCTTATTTTCTAGAAATTTATGAAAAGACAACTCCTGATAAGAATTTTTCAAGATAGATTAAGCCAATGAACAATATTTCAGACAAATTTGTAATTATTATAATTTTAATTACTATTCTTTTTGTTTTTGGATTGATTTTTTCAGTAAAATCTCCCGAAAGAAGGATTATAGATTCACCTATAATTTGGAAAAATGATTTTTCTAATGTATCTATTTCCCAAGGCTATGAAATTAATTACGAAGCAAAAAGAATAATTTAAATAAAAACATTTTTTACCAAAATAAGAAAACGTATTTAAGCTTGAAAAGTTTTTAAAACTCAATCAATTCATTATTTAATTTAAGTAGTTCAAAAGAAGTGATGCCAGTTTTAAATCATCATTAAACCAAGCTCTTATCGCCATAGCCCTTCTTGGATCATAAAAATTTTGCTTTCTGTACCAGCTAAGAACTTCCGAATCTGACTTTTTACCATTACATGATAGACAACATGGAACACAATTTCTTGTACTGCTAATACCACCTTTTGACATTGGATGAATGTGATCAAGAGATTCTGATGGTTTACCGCAATAAATGCATTTATGTTTAGTAATTTTACAAAGTGACTCTCTCCAGCTTTTATTACTTATCTTGGGACATAGTTGATCAAGGTGAATAGCATCTTGCCTATGCATAATTTTCTTGATGATTTTTTTGATAATAACAGTTTTAATTAAACTATGATTGAAAAAAAGGAGATAAGACTGCGTAAATAGTATATTTCTTTTGAAATCATAAATTTTTTGATTATAAAAAAATTATAAATCAGATTTAATGCTTTATTTTTCAACAACATTCGTAGATATCTTTAATAATTCTATATTTAGTGGCTTTTCTATATTTTTGATCTCTTTCTTTTCGAATACTTTTTCAGCAATTTCTGGAGGTGGAGCAGGATTACTTCAACTGCCATCATTAATTTTATTTGGTGTTCCTTATTATCAGGCTCTTGCTTGTCATAAATTAGCTACTGTTGCATTAGGAATAGGAGGTTCATTAAGAAATTATAAATCTCTAAGAAATGACATATGTATTGCATGGCAGATCTTAATATTTGGTTTACCTGGAGTGATTGTTGGGACAAATATTGTTGAATACATATCAGAAAAATATTTATTTTTATTTTTAGGAATAATATCAACATTATTAGCTTTTTACTCATTATTTAAATCAAATTTGGGTTTATCATCGGGAAATACTAAATTTGATTTAGTACATAAAATAAGGTTTTATTTTTTTATTTTTCTAATTGGTATTTTGAATGGTTCTATTTCTTCTGGCACTGGATTGCTTGTAACAATACTTTTAATAAAAACCTTTAAGATAGATTTTCTTCGAGCTATAAGTTTGACATTTCTTACTGTGGGAATTTTTTGGAATTTTACGGGAGCAATCTTTTTAAGTAAAATTGATACATTTCCAGCAAAAACATTAATAATATTATTAATTGGTTCTTTTACAGGAGGATATTTCGGGGCTCATTTATCAAAAGTACGAGGAAATTTATTAATTAAGAAGACGTTCACAACAGTTTGTCTAATGGTAGGAGTTAGCTTAATAATTAAATCTATAAAAAGTTTTTTATAGATTAGTTAAATGAGAATAGCAACATAGATGAATTCAAAAAAAGACCTAAGTTAGCTGTAAAAGTAAATAAAGATAAATTTATTTTTAAAAATTTTTTAATTAATAACTAGCGTTTGTAAACAAAACTTTTAACTGAATCCCCAAAAAAAAAAAAGGCCTCACAAACGTGGGGCCGGGTGATGGGGAACCTTATTTTTAGACCAATTTCTTAGAAAAAGCAACCCCCTATCCATAGTGCAAAATAACCATACTGATGACACTACAGATAGTGGTTTAATGATTTCATTTGTTTTATTCTTATTTTTTGAAAAAAAAATTATGAAATTTTAAATTACATAAGTAAACTTCCCATATCTTTTTTCAGGCGTTTTTATTAATTAAACTTGTTAATTATGTTATGCATTGTATTATTCATATGAACTTTGTTAGTTAAAAAGATTTAATGATTGAATTAACTTTATTAACTCTTTTGAACTATGTTGGAGATAATTTCTGTGAATATAGGAATTTAGGTCACGATAATTATAAATCTTTACTCCTTTCTTACAGTGACGCAAGCAATAAATTTGGGCCATTAGAGGTTAAAAAAGTTATTGAGAAGTCAGAAAATTTTAAAGTTACAGCTGTTGCTATTGCTGCAATTAAGTGTCCGCAACATATAGTTAAATAATGAAGTTTGAATTAAAAACTGAAAATGAAAATTATTCAAAGTCATTTTCTAATTTTTTTGGAATTGTTTTTAATCTCACGATAATAATCGTCCTCTGTAATAGCGCACTTAAATTAGGAATCATTTCAAGAAGTTACGAAATTGACTATAACTGTAGGCTTTTATCTGTTGAAAAATCTACAAATACTTTTATGAAATTATCTAGGCTTTCTAATCTAAAAAGTAAACAACGTATTTGGGAATTTTGCAGAGAAGTTGTTAAATAATATTTAGCTAGAGGCTGATGAATAGAACTTTAATGCAAATAACCAAAACTTTCTTGAAGTACTAAGAAATACTATGGCAACAATAACTTCTAGGAATATTTTCCAAAAATTTGACAAACCTAGGAAAACTTCAGATGGGATTGTAGTTATAAATGCAATAGGAATGAAAATACTAAAAAATATTCTAAGAGGAAATGAAAATGAATTCAGGGGAAATCTTCCAATATAAAGAAATGATCTTAATACTTCTGTGGCATTCCATGTCTTAACAAACCAAATAGTAGTTGTAGAAATAAAAAACCACAAACTATACAAAATACAGATTGAACATATTATCGTAACCAAAAACAAAGTCAAAAAACTTAAATTTAAATTTATTTGATTTATTCTAATGCAGAATAACAATAGGCAAAATCCAAGTATTATTTCTAAAAAACCGGATGGGTTTATTTTTTTACATGAGATAAAAAATTGACTATCAATAGGTTTTAAAAGTACGAAATCCAATGTTCCTTCCCTAATATGTTTAACTATTTCTGTGAGGTTAGGGTTAAACCATGTATTTGTTATTCCATTCAAAATTGTGTAAATACCTTGAATTATTAATGCCTCTTCAAATTCCCAGCCTCCAATACGCCCATTATTTTGAAAGAAAATTGATAATAAAAAAATACTTCCTATTAAACTTAAAATTGCAGTAATTAAATCAATTAATATATTTGTTTTATACTCCAATTCAGAAGCTAGAGAAGTATGCAAAAATTTTTTATAAACTTTTAAATATTTTCTTTGCTTCATGATCCCATAGCAGTATATTTTTTTGTTCCTGCAGACCATATTTTTCTAAATATTGGGAAAAGTAAAAGAATCCATAAAATTTGCATACTAAAGCCTCCGCTCACATTCGTTGAATTGCCTGAAAGTAAGTTTGCAGGGAAATCGATTAAATATGGAAAAGGAGTTAAATAAATCCATGATTTAACGTAACCAGGGAAAGAAGATACTGGAGCTAAAAGACCTGAGAGAAATAATGTTGGAATAAATAACAATCTTTCAATTGATGATGCTTTTTCTGTCCAGAAGCATAGACATGCAACGATTGACTGAATTAAAAATTGAATTATGAAGGATAAAAAAGTCGATATTATCGACAAGAATAAAATTCCTAAATTTGGGATCCATATACTTTCTGGATTAAAACTAAAAAAGAAAATTGCAATTATTAGTGCGAAAGGAAATCTTGTTATTTGTTCCGCAATATGTTGGGCAAAGTATCTGAAAAATGGATTTAAAGGTTGAATTAAATATGGAGATACTTTTCCCAATAGAGAATCTTCTTCAAAGCTAAAAACAACCCAAACTACCGAAAACTGTCTTACAAAAAAAGCACATAAAAAATATCTAGAAAGCATAATATTGCTTATGTTTATGGATTCATTAAGATTATTGTTTGTCCAAATATTTAACATGAAAAAAGGAATAATCCCTGAAATTGCCCATAATGCAATTTCCACCCTATATTCCAACATATTTGAATATTGGACTTTCAATAAGGTGAATATTTTGCGGTTAATTGAATTAGATATCATAATTTTTTTTAATTAATATTTTTCCTATAGTTTCATCTATAGGTGGTTCATTTATGTAAAGGTCTTCAATATCAAAATTATTTAGGATGGTTTTCAAGGAAGAAGTAATCGACTTATTTTCAACTTTTATAATTATTTCATTCTTGGTTTTATTTTTGACAGAAAAGCCAGAATTTTCTAATTTAATTGCATCCTCTTCTGACTTACACACTATCAATATTTCTTTAATTGGCGAAAGTCTTTTTAATAAGAGATCAAGTTTTCCATCATATGAAATGGATCCATTATGAACACATATAACCCTCTTGCATAGGGATGTAATATCTTTCATGTAATGACTAGTTAGACATATCGTAGCATTAGTTTCCTTATTATATTTAAGAAGAAATTTTCTTAAATTTCTTTGTGCATTAATATCTAAACCGAGAGTCGGCTCGTCTAAAAATAAAATATTTGGTTGATGTATCAGTGCTGCTAATAATTCTGACTTCATACGCTGGCCTAGGGATAGTTTTCTAACAGGTATGAATAGCTCATCATCTATTTCCAACATATCAGATAACTTTTTTATTCTTTTTTTTGCTTCTAATTTATCTAAGTCATATATTGATGCATTCAGATAAAATGACTCAATTGGCGGAAGATCCCAAATAAGTTGTTGTTTTTGTCCCATTACCAAGGTGATGTTCTTTAGGAAATTCTCTTTCCTTCTGTACGGAATGCAGCCTGAAACTAAAATAGAACCTTCACTAGGATAAATTAACCCACAAAGTATTTTTAAAATTGTGGTTTTCCCAGCTCCATTAGCACCTAGGAAACCCACTATTTCACCTTCTTTGATTTCAAAACTTATATTTTTTATTACCTTTAAACTTTTTGTTTGCCTTCTGAAAAAATGTTTAATTGTTCCTTTTAAACCTGGTTCCTTGGAAGAAATATCAAATGACTTAGATAAATTTATTACTTCAATGATATTTTTTTTCATTTTAATTTTAAAATCTTTAAAAGTTTTTATTTTAATTATTGATTAATCTTATTTATTTTAGAAAAATTTTTAATAATTTAAAAAATATCTTTAAAAGATACAATTAACCAGATAAAAAAGTTAATTGGATTAAGTAACTCGCTAACTTTATTTTTATTTTCATACTTTAATCCTTTTAAAATATTAATTATTAAATTATTTTCCATTTTTTTTTCTTTAATATTTTTTATTACATTGCCATTCTCATCTAGAAGATTAATTTCATCTTCAAAAAACCATTGCTCTTTACCATTAGATAATTGCAAGACAACTCCAATACCTTTCCCATCTGTTATTCTGAAATCGTTAATCTTTCCCACTGAAGATACATTAATAGCATCAATGACATCTTTATTAAGTCTGTCCCTAGAAAGTTCTATATTTATTTGTGCAAAATTACCTATTTTGGCTTTATCTAAAAGTGACATTTTTTTTAGGTCATTATACCTATTTAAAAGATAATTATGTGATTATTCATAACTTATTGATTAAAATCAATAATTAAGATTTTTTAAAAATAGCTTCAAGAATTTTTTTTATTGAAATTGTTAATATTCTCAAGAATATAAAAAATAACCCTAACCAGCCTAAAATGACAGCTATTGATAGTAAGCTTGAACCTAGATCACGCTGTAGCAAATTTTGCATATTTTTTCAAAAATAGTAAATGTCACTTTATCTTAAAAATTTTCTTAATGAAGAACAATGAAATAATATTGAGATGTTTCTGAAATTCTTATTAATAAAGTATTTAATAGAATTCAATTATGAGCTAAGGTTTAAATATAAATTTATTTCAATATATTGGAGCTATCTTTCAACTCTTACATTGGAATTGTCTTAATTCTTATTGGTTTATTAGTGAGATTTGATTTTAAATTCTCCATGCAAAAAGATGTCTAATATTTTTTTAATAAGCTTTTCTAAGTAACTAATTATCCCAACTTTTCTAATATCCTGATTAATTACACAAAATAATTGAAAAAAAAAGCAGCCAATAAGCTGCTTCTAATTGGTGGCGGGGGGGAGATTTGAACTTCCGACCTTCGGGTTATGAGCCCGACGAGCTACCAGACTGCTCTACCCCGCGATATATACATAGCATACATGTGAAAGGGTTATTTTTTCTATTTTTTTAGGATTCTTGGAATTTTAATTGACCTTTAACTTCAATTCGGACTCCTTCAGAGAAATTAAACACTTTTTCTTCAATGTCTTGAATTCTTAAGTCAGATATCCATTCTAACTGTTTTAGTAAGTGAAGACTAACGGCATGCTTGGCTCTTCTTGAACCATCTTCTACTTTTAAAGCAAGTCCTATCCCTTCATTTACTTTACACAAGCACTGAATTCCCTCGGCACCCCCTTTACCTATAACTTGTCCATGTGATGCCTTAATTATTTCTGTATCAAATTTATTGTTGTCGCTTATCATTATTGGGTTAGTTGCCATAGCCCTACTGATTTGCTCTAATTCGGCATTTTCAGAACTGCTTAGAAGTGAATATAATTTAGACATTTCTAATAGTTTTAAATATAGAGTTGGAGCACCGCAATCATCACGTTCTGCGTTTATCTCAGATAATGGGATTTCAAGTAATTCAGAAACAATTCTGAATATTTCGATTTGCAGTTGATGATCACCCTTTAGATAAGTTTCTAATGGCCAATTCATTTTTTTGCAAGTAGCTAAAAAAGCTGAATGTTTTCCTGAACAATTATGTTCTAATGGACTTGTCTTTAATTTTGGACATTTTAAATTATTGATGTTGATGTCATATTCCCACAAGATTTTGAAGGCTTCCCTTGTATGAAGTCTTGATCCGCTATGTGAACCACATGCTAATGCAATTGATTTTGAATCATTATTAAATTTTGATGCAGCCCCACTGCTAACAAAAGGTATTGCTTGAAATGGTTTTAATGCAGACCTAATAAAACTTTTATATTCTGGATTTCCTGCACACATTAAAACCCTTCCTTTTTTGTCGGTAATAACGGCATGAATTTTATGAATAGACTCAATATTTGATCCTCTCATTAAGATTGCTTGTAAAGGAGGATTATTTGATGTGTAGAGGTTTTTAAAGTTTGAGCTCATTTAGAAATTGTTATATTGAAAAAGCAAAATTCCTAATAGAGCTAAGACTAAAAATACAGAAAAAATTTGAATTAAATTTTTTAAAATAGGTTTTACTTCAATTGAGGCGATAAGTGATTCTTTCTCTCTTAAAACTAATGGCTTTATCCATACTTGGCCGTCATACCAGCCAGATTCTTCGTACTCAACTCTTTCTGATGTTAACCTCTTGAATACATGATTCCAACCAAGATATAACCTAATAGAGATTAATAAAGGTATTGATAAACTACTAAAAAAACTTAATAGTATATATTTTAAAAGGAATGTTTTGAAGTATATACTTCCAGAAGAGATAACAAGAAATATGATAAATGTACATAACCAGAATTTAATCAATACAGAAATCAATAATTTTTTTGTTTTTGGCCATGAAAAAATCATGGATTTTGATAACTCAATGAATTCATTTGTGGGTTGCTGCTCTCGAGGAACAGGACATTTAGATTCGCTCATGAAAAACTATGGAAATGTAAGATTATCTCCTTTACCCCAGAATGATTCAAGGTCATAAAATTTTCTTATATCAGGTTGAAAAATATTTACAATCAAATCACCGTAATCAAGTAAAGCCCATTTTGCTTCGTTAACTCCTTCTTTTCTTAATGGTTCAATTTTAGCCTTCTCTCTAAGCTCTCCCTCTACTGTGTTAGTAATAGATCTAACTTGTACATCAGATAATCCCTCTGCAATTAATATCCATTCACTTATGTAAGAGACCTTGTCAATTTTTATCAGTTTTATATCTTTTGCCTTTTTTTGATCACAAGCTTTAGCTGCTATTAAAACCAAATTTTTATTGTCCATATACATTTTCGCTTGAGACCGATTTTTCTGAACCTTCTTGCTGAGATAGTTCTGATCTAGCTTTCTCAGCACTTTTTCTAAGGGCATCTAATCTATCCTCAAAGAAACTTCTTTTTTTCTTTTTTCGCGTTTTATCAATTAATTCCTTTAAGGCACCTCCAAGACTTTTATATGCATTTGGGATACTGTATCCAAATCTACAAGCAAGATCTATAGCTTTTTCATCTGCAAAAATAGCATCTTGAAGTTTTTTTTCAGAATTATTTTTTAAATATAATCTATAACCTGCAAAACTTGATAAACCAAGAGCAAGTAACAAAAGTAGCCCATCTTGTACCCACAACTCCCCAATCGCTCCTCCGAGCCCAATAGCAAGTGCTGCCATTTCCCAACCATCTCTGGGAATTGTGTCATTTTGAATCTTTCCTACTTCGTGCCAGAATAATAAATTTCTGTGATCAATTGCAAAGTTATCCCATTCATCTAAATCTATTTGGATTTCAACTTCGTCACGACCAATTTCCTCAAGTGTTATTAAAGGTGGATCAATGGCCGCGGCAGCTTCAACAAATACCCAACTTTCGTTCTCTGGAGGCAACAAACTTTTAAGTCGCTGAAGTTCGCTCATAAAAAATTATTTTCTTTCAATACTATAGAGACAAATGTTGTTTTTCAAGTAACTTGATTAACATCTGATGATTTACAAGTAGCATTAAATAAATCAAGTTTTTAAATTATGCCTCAAAGAGGTGATCTAAAAAAAATTCTTATTCTAGGTTCAGGCCCGATTGTAATAGGACAAGCATGCGAATTTGATTATTCTGGTACTCAAGCTTGCAAAGCTCTAAGGAAAGCTGGTTATGAAATTATTTTGATAAATTCAAATCCTGCATCAATTATGACTGATCCTGAGATCGCAAGTAAAACATATATTGAACCATTGACTACTGAAATTGTTTCTCAAATAATCATAAAAGAAAAACCTGATGCAATTCTTCCCACTATGGGAGGTCAAACCGCTTTGAATCTTGCGGTTAAATTATCAGAGTCAGATTTTTTAAAAAAAAATAACGTTGAATTAATTGGTGCTGATTTAAAAGCTATTAATAAGGCTGAAGATAGAAAATTGTTTAAAGAATCGATGGAAAAAATAAATGTTAGTGTATGCCCATCTGGTATAGCTTCTAACCTAGCTGAAGCTAAAGAGGTGGCAAAAAAAATCAATTCCTATCCACTTATAATTAGACCTGCATTTACTTTAGGTGGCGTTGGAGGTGGTATTGCCTTTAATCTTGAAGAATTTGTCGATATGTGTTCAACAGGTTTAGAAGAAAGTCCAAAGAATCAAATATTGATTGAAAAATCACTTATTGGATGGAAGGAGTTTGAATTAGAGGTTATGAGAGATACTGCAGATAACGTAGTAATTGTCTGTAGTATTGAAAATTTAGACCCAATGGGTGTTCACACAGGAGATTCCATTACTGTAGCTCCCGCACAGACTTTAACAGATAAGGAGTATCAGAGATTGAGAGACTTGTCATTGAAAATCATTAGAGAGGTAGGAGTTGAAACTGGAGGAAGTAATATTCAATTTGCAGTCAATCCAACTAATGGAGAAGTAATTGTCATTGAAATGAATCCTCGTGTAAGTAGATCCTCCGCCTTAGCGAGTAAAGCGACTGGATTTCCGATAGCAAAAATTGCAGCTTTATTATCTGTTGGCTACACACTTGATGAGATCATTAATGACATTACAAAAAAAACACCTGCATGTTTTGAACCATCAATTGATTACGTCGTTACTAAAATTCCGAGGTTTGCCTTTGAAAAGTTTAAAGGTACATCAAATATCTTAAATACTGCTATGAAATCTGTAGGTGAGTCAATGGCAATTGGTCGTTCTTTTGAAGAATCATTTCAGAAAGCACTAAGATCATTAGAAGTAGGTATTTTCGGATGGGAATGTGATTCAATTGATGAATTTGAAAACGAAAATGATCTGAAGAATAGCTTAAGAATTCCTACTTCGGAAAGAATTCTCATAGTGAAAAAAGCTATGCAGCTTGGAAAAACTAATTCCTATATTCAAGAAATTACTAATATAGATTTATGGTTTATTGAAAAGTTAAGAAATATCTTTAATTTTGAGCACAACTTTCTGAAAGAGAAAGAATTGCATTCTCTTAATAGAGATTTGATGCTTCATGCAAAACAACTAGGATTTTCAGATCAACAACTAGCAAAGTTAACTTCTTCTCAGTTTTTTGAAGTAAGAAGATATAGAAAAGACCTAAACATAATACCAATTTATAAAACTGTTGATACCTGTTCAGCAGAGTTCTCATCTTCAACTCCTTATCATTATTCTACTTACGAAGAATCATTTATTAATTTAAATTCTAAAATTTTTGATAACGAGATTTCAGAAAATAATGAATCAAAAAAAATTATGATTCTTGGAGGAGGTCCAAACAGAATTGGTCAGGGAATTGAATTTGATTACTGTTGTTGTCATGCTTCATATCAGGCCTCTACAAATGGTTACAAAACAATAATGGTAAATAGTAACCCCGAAACTGTATCAACAGATTATGATACCAGCGATATTTTATATTTTGAACCAGTAACTTTGGAGGATGTGCTCAACATAATAGAAGCTGAAAATCCTTATGGTTTGATTGTTCAATTTGGAGGCCAAACTCCATTAAAATTATCCTTACCATTATTTGAATGGCTTAAATCTAATGATGGGATCAGAACTGGATCAAAAATTCTTGGTACTTCTCCAGTCTCTATTGATTTAGCGGAAGATAGAGAAGAATTTACAAAAATACTTGAGGAATTAAATATTAGGCAACCTCTAAACGGGATAGCTCGTAATCTAAATGAAGCGCAAGAGGTAGCAAAAAAAATTGGATTCCCCTTAGTTGTAAGACCCTCTTATGTGTTAGGAGGTAGGGCAATGGAAATCGTTAAGGATGAGAATGAATTATCGAGATACATTACAGAAGCAGTTAAGGTATCGCCTGATCATCCAATACTTCTAGATCAATATTTAAACAATGCTATTGAGATAGATGTTGATGCTTTATGTGATTCAGAAGGTTCGGTTGTGATTGCTGGTTTAATGGAACATGTCGAACCTGCAGGAATTCATTCTGGAGATTCAGCTTGTTGTTTACCATCCATTTCTCTTTCAAAATCAACTCTAGATAAAGTAAAAAACTGGACTAAGTTAATTGCAAAAAGATTAAATGTTGTTGGCTTAATTAATTTGCAATTTGCAGTGACAAATTTAGATAATAAAGAAAACAAATTATTTATTCTAGAAGCAAATCCAAGAGCTTCCAGAACTGTCCCATTTGTCTCAAAGGCAATAGGCAAACCAGTTGCAAAATTAGCTACACAGTTAATGCAAGGATTTACTTTAGAAGATATTAATTTTACTAAAGAATTTTCTCCTAAATATCAAGCAGTAAAAGAAGCTGTTTTGCCCTTTAAAAGATTTCCCGGATCGGATACACTCCTTGGTCCTGAAATGAGATCAACTGGAGAAGTAATGGGTTTAGCTAAGGATTTTGGAATCGCTTATGCTAAATCTGAATTGGCAGCAGGAAACGGCGTTCCATCTAAGGGAGTAGCATTTTTGTCTACAAATGATTTAGATAAAAAAAATCTTGAAGAAATAGCAAGAGAATTATTAACATTGAGATTTAAATTAATAGCTACAAAAGGTACGGCAGCATACTTAGCAAAATTAGGCATTAAAGTTAAAGAAGTCATGAAAGTCCATGAGGGCCGACCAAATATAGAGGACTTAATCCGTTCCGGACTTGTTCAATTAGTAATTAATACCCCTATTGGATCACAGGCTCTACATGATGACGCATATTTAAGACGTGCTGCATTAGAGTATAATATTCCAACTTTCACCACTATCCCTGGAGCTAACGCAGCTATTAAAGCAATCAAGGCCTTACAAAGTAAAAAGATTGATACTTACTCTCTACAAGAAATTCATAAACACTAAGACTTTACTCTAAGTCTTTTAGTTTTTCTCTTAATTGATTAGCTAAAGTGTTTCGACTAATTGAAAGTAATTTCAATGTATCTTCATGCATTTTAAGTTGTGTTTCTGCTATTTGTAAGCCTTTTATAGATTCTTTTATTTCGTTAGAAAGTTCATTTATCATGTACTGCTTCCCTTCAAAGGTCAAAACTGGGTTAGCAGAATCAGTCTTTTTTTCATTCATGGATTTAACTTTTAATAAATAAGATAGAGTTATAATTTTTTAATCAATTGTTTTTCACATAATTCTTTATAAATTCCCTTTTTATTAAGTAAATCAATATGTTTACCAACCTCTATAATTTCACCTTTGTCGAATACAACAATTTTATCAGCTTCTTGAGTGGTAGCTAATCTATGAGCAATAACAACAACAGTTCTGTTTTTCATTGCTCTTTGGAGACCTTCTTGAACTTCGGTCTCAGATTCTGCATCTAATGCACTGGTAGCCTCATCTAAAAGAAGAATGGATGGGTTCCCTAATATTGCTCTTGCAATTGCTATCCTTTGAATCTGACCACCTGAGAAATTTGATCCTCTTTCAGGTATCTCTGTTTCATATTTCTCGGGAAGATTTTGGATGAAATTGTGAGCGTTCGCTTTTCTTGCTGATTCTATAACTTCTTCTTTAGTAAAACTTCTGCCCATTTTTATTACATCAATAATTTTTCCTGAAAACAAAAAAGGCTGTTGTTGTACTAAAGCAATGTTTTTTCTAATATCCTTTGTATTAAATATTTGGAGATTTTTATCATCTATAAATATATCTCCATTATTTGGAGTTATAAATTTTAATATCAAAGCAAACATTGTACTTTTACCAGCTCCAGAAGCTCCAACAAATGCTGTAACTTCCCCTCGTTTAATTTCTAAATTGATATTTTTAAGTACTTGATTATCTTTTTTGTAAGCGAAATTTACTTTCTTGAAACTTATTTTGCCTTCAAAGTTGGATAGCCTTCGTAAATTTTTTTTATCATCTTCGACAGGTTCTTGATTTATATTTTTCAACCTTTTTATGGAGGCTTCTGCCTGTTTATAGTCATTGAAATTTGTACTTACATGGCTTATTGGATCAATAAGCATTAATATTGCTGCAAAAAAACTACTAAATTCTTCGCTTGTTAGAAGGCCTAGATTGATTCTTGCGGCTCCTAAACCTAATATTGCT
>Ga0163109_10001779_pt1 | contig 16978 bp, 26 predicted proteins | sample CRUFie1St13metaG_FD_108704 | JGI IMG/M metagenome (GOLD analysis project Ga0163109, IMG submission 108704) | Marine microbial communities from the Costa Rica Dome - CRUD Field 142mm St13 metaG | ecosystem: Environmental > Aquatic > Marine > Oceanic > Photic zone | place: Costa Rica: the Eastern... | reverse complement strand
AGGCACGAAAACTATTCCTCTTTTTTTTCTTTATCGTAATCGTACTCTTCTAATTTTTCATTTGCCCAATAGGCAGCTGTAATTAAAGTTGAAAAAAAGGCTAAAAATAAAATCGCCTTTATTAAAAAGAATTCCATTATCTTCCTATCCATCTAGCAGCCTCTCTGCTGCTAACATACTGATAAGCGCCCTTATTAAAAAGAGGTGCAGAACACTTTCTTTTATGCTCTATCTGCTTTTTAGCGCTCTTGTCTCCACACTCTAAACAAGTAAGATATCCAAGCTGCTTACGCTTAACGCTGAATTTTTCTCCGCAATCAATACACTCAGGCGCATATTTCATTATATATTATTCTCCTTGAGGAAATAAAAAATTAAAATCTTCCGGAGTGCATCCGGAGATAATGAATTCTCTTTCATCTTCTGTAATATCGGGCATGGCGTCTTGTATAAGTTCACCATTTGCCCAAGAATCATACTGCTCAAAAGTTATGTCTATGTTAAGCTGGTTTACTTTTCCAGTAACCGGCGATTTTCTAACAATAATCATGCCAAATAAACCTCGCATTGTTTATATTATTATTGTATCACAAACTCTGGAAATCTGCACTAAAGAATTTTTTGTATATTGCTTTTTTTGTTTTTTGATCTTCTGACGTAATCTATCTCTATGTAGAAACCTTCTACGTCGCCGACTATCGTAGATGATATGCTTAGGCCTTTATTTTTCCAATAAGTTACCAGATCCAATAACCCCATCCTTATCGGTGTGCATGCAGATTGATTGACAAGATCGTAATATATAGGATCTTTAATGATTTTTTTGTACTTAAAGTGTCCGTATTTTTTGTTTAAGTGTCTAGTAAATTTATTGTATTCTATCAAACAATTATCTGAATCTAGACCGCTTGGACCTAATATAAACAAGACCCTATGTATTTTGTTTAAGCTGAAAAACACTTGGACTTCAGATTCATAGCCTTCTAAAGCAGAGTAGCTTATATAGGTAACGACTCCGGATTTTATGCTTCCGCTATGGTATTTGAAATTTTCTATTTTAGGTATTTGGCCATAGGCTTTTTTATGATCTAGGCCAAGCGGATATGAATACGCAGGAAGATAAAAAAGTAAAAAAAGTAATGTTAATAAAATGCTTTTTGATTTTTTCATACTGCTATAAGTATAAAAAAAGCCGGGTACCCGCTATTTTACTAGTCGAGTCCCGGCTAAAGTTTACCACTTTGAGTACGTCTATTTAGACGTCAGTCGACTCGCCATTGGTAAGCGATTCGTTCAAGAAACTCTGGAGAGCTTGAGCCTCACGAATTGACATGCTGATGGTAGTAGTACCGACAGAGTACTGCTGACCTTCTGCGGCGCGAGTACTAATGGTAAACATATTGCTACCAGCCTTCTTTGCTGTAGTGTTACGATAAACACCGAAATCAAATCGGCTAGTGGACTTCTCGTTAAAATAATTACTGTTGCTCATTTATTCTCCTTATGCTGAGCGTTAAAGTTTGTCGTCAACCATTGACGTCACAATCACCTATATAGTAGTAGATGCTGTATAGGTTTACAAAAATTATTAAGTTTATTTTGCAAAAATACTGTTCATATAGCGTTGCAAAATATTAAGAGTGTACTTACTACAAATCTCGTCACGCTTAGTTTCAAAAATACCGGGCTCTACATATAATACTTCACCGAAATTTACATCTGAAATTTTGTAAAATGATTCATCGGTTATAATTTCAATTCTATCGCTGTAGTTTTTTCTATAAGCAAATTCGTCATTTTCAAAACGTTGTTCAGGCTCCATCTTTGGAAGTTCGATACTGAACTTGTTTCCATAGCTTGTATAAATGTCTGCGCTAAAACTAAAAGTTATTTTGACGGCCTGGTTAGGGTCCCCTGGATATGCCCTGATGTTATCAACAATCTCTGTTTCGCAATCAAAGTAAGGAATAACTTCAGTGACTGCAGATTTCTTAATTAGCTTGTTGTTGATTATAAAAAAGGGTGACCTCATATTATTTTCTCCTTCGTAGATTTCAAAATATTCATCGACTTGGTTACCTTCTCTGCTTGAATAGTAACGCTCATTGTTTGGATTAAGCTGCATCGACCGATTGTCATCAGCTGTGTATTTCCCCATTTATTACTCCTTCCGTTGATTAAATCTAAAACTCCGCTTGACAGTTTTCATACCTAGGTCTTTTTTATTATTCGCTCGACCGTTAGAGCTTGCGCTTAACAGATTCGACCAACAGCTCTGCTATGCCTGTTTGATGTAACGCTATAGCAAGATCGGTGGTCTTATTGCTAGCACTTTCCCATATTTCTACAACTTTTTCGTGGTTACCAGCCTCGAACTCTTCTCTGATTTTCTTTTCAAGTTCTGGGACAAGAGACATCATCTCTTTGTATTCCGGAGTCTTTCTATGCAAAGACTCGAGGTGTCGATGTAATTCAAAAGCATCGTCTCCGGCAAAGTGAGTGCAATAGTCAAACTCTTTTTCTCCTTCTGCATAAATGCTACGCCCGTTTACAAACGTTCCATCAAGGTCCTTTGCCTTGATGTCAGCGAGCTTTCGGAGAAAATTAGTAGACTTGGAAACGATAACGTCTTTTAGAGGTTCTTGATCAAAAGGAAGTTCTTTTTCAACAGTAAGCTGAAACCATATTGCATCTTCGAATGTTTCGTCGCACACAGTTTCAAGAACCATTGAATAATCAGTTCCCGTAAATTTGGCAAAGTAACCGCATCCGTGCATGCGATCCCAATTGATTGCTGACGACTTAATCATGTCGATCTCCTAATTAATGACTTTGTAAAGAGCAAAAAACCATTTTCTTGCGCCTTACTTAATCATTATACATCGACATCACGATATCTGCATTGTTTTATTTGTTTTTTTAAAAAATTTATCTGCTGGTCAGGTGCCAACCTTCTCCAAACGGACACCAATATACCGACAATTTTCTAGAGGACTTTTTAGCAATTCGATTTGCAGTTTTTTCATCTTTGTAAGCGTATTTAGGTACGCCTTCAGAGTCTAGGCAGTATATACATATTTTTTCATCATGGATATTCAAAGCTATCCTTTGTAAGCTCTTATGCTGACTATTTGTTCATCCATAAATTCTATTATATCAACAACGTGTATTTTATTTCCGTCTATTACGATATCCATCTCTACAACAGCAGTATTTTTAGACTCATAAGCGTTGTGAATGTTTACAGATAAAACTTTAACAGAATCAAATATGCTTTGCATAGCAGTTAAAACGTTTCCTCTTCCGGAAACATCTATCTCCCAGTCTCTTAAAGAGCAATCTCTATGCAGCATCTTTTTTATCTTGCTCGACTGCTTATTTTCAAAATACTTTAAATACGTTATTGCGCTGTTTATACTCATAGTTTACTCGTTCAATATTATTAGGTCTGATATTTTGACTAAATGAAAATCGCCGTTAGGCGTCATGTATTCAGCAGAGGGAACTTTTTCTTTTCCGAAAAAAGATTCTGTTAAAGATGTAACAATGCCCATAGAACCCCAGCCTCTACTATCCTCTGGAACAGAATTTATTTCCGGGTCTCCTTCTTTCCAATCTCTATATTTTACTAAACTTCCTATATCCATGGATAGAATATAACGTAAGCACACCGACAGTATAAAATATTAACTGATATCTTAAGGGTTATTGGTAATTTTAAAATTTTCTATAAGATCGCTGCATATTCCGGAGCACTGGTTTAAGCGGTTATCACCTTTAACGATACCTACCCATTCCGGCATAACGCATATAGAATTTTTAATTAGCTTTTTTCCTGGATATGTCCAAATATAGTTATCAGATGTTAATGTAACATCGTCTTTTTGATGCCAGAAACACCTTATATTTTCTTGTAACAGCATTTCGTTTAAAGCTTCTATATTTTTTGCGTGGCACCAAAGTTTTTTGTTCTTAAGGTAGTTTAAGTCTATTTTAGTAACTGGGCTATCGTGGCCTAAATACCAAGAGCCGTCTTTAAACCAAACGTCTATTTCGACGTCATATCCTTTTGATAAGGCGTTGTCTATATAGTTAGGGGTATTTTCTAAAGCTGGTATTTTTTGATTTACGTTCCCTCTGTGAGAAATTAAAATCATAATTCTTTTCTGCTCTTGTTGTCTACTAAATACTTGTCTCCCATAACAGATGGTGTTTTAACGCAAATTATCTTACAGTCTTCTAAAAATACAGGGTCAGCAATCTCATTAGGCTCCATTATGAAAATGTCGCCAGACTGTAAAACCTGTCCTGCTATTTTCATTTTGCCTTCAATAAGTACGTTATATTCAGTGGCGATTGCGTGATAGTGAACATCATGTTCTTCGCCTTTTTTGTGAATATGAAAAGCAACCTCGAACAGATCTGTTTTAAGAACAGATGGTTCAAAATCACCAATAAACCAGCCACCCTTCATTTCGTTTATTTTGCGAATTTTCATTAAAAATTTCTCCTTATTAACCAGAATCTTCTTAGCGCAGAATGCCATCTCTTCCTGAGGCCAGGTTTCCAGCTATACTCATGAATTCCAGAGTCTATAGACTTGCAATCGTGCCTTTCATAAGAAACATCTAGCTCGTCTAAAGCTTTCTCTATAGAAATAGGCGACGGATTACTTCCCTTTCCAGATATGGCTTGGTCATATCCTTTCTCTTCTCTTACATAAACGTATTCTTTTTCTGAATCGCTAACCACTGTATCTAGACAAACTACTTTTCCATGGCTTACTGATCTTTTTAAATCTTCCTTCCAACGATCTAAATGATAAAGAAGTCCCCAGTGAATAACAAGATCAAAATCTTTATCTAAATCCCAGTTTTCTTCATTGTTAATTTTTAAAACCGTTGATCCGTCCTTAGAAAAAGATTTTATTTTTTCAACATGTTCTTCTCTGCCTTCTGCAAAAGTAACATTCGAACCAAGAGATTGAAAATATCTTCCTATATGTCCATATCCGCAACCTAGCTCTAAAATTTTTTTTCCGTTAAACCAGCTTTCTCCGCCCATTAAAGTAACTAGTTTTTTTATTCTTTTTTTTCTCCAATCAGGATAATGAGCTTGAAAATTAGACGATAGAGCAGGAGATACTAGTTCATATGTTACCCTGGAAACTATAGGCTTGTTTTTTTCATCCAAAGGAACTTTAACTACCTGTGCTCCTGTAGGCCAAGCCGCCTCCAAACCCCTCTGAGAATCTTCGACTATCACTGTTCTGTCACTTGTAACAGAAAATCTTTTCATTAAGTAAAGATAACCTTCGGGATCAGGCTTTGGTTTTTCTACATCTTGATTTGATACAAGAACATCTAAAAGGTCTAATACGCCAATGGAGTTTAGCATAGCTTCAGCGGTTTCTCTAATGCTGTTAGTAAAACAAGCGACATCATGCCCTTCTTCTTTAAGCCTTTTTATCATGTCTATTTTTTCTTGAGAAACGCCTGAAGATTGCTCTATTATTTTTAAGGTATTTTTCTGTTTAGATTGATAAATTTTTTCGTGCAGATCAGAAGTTAATCTATTGCTATCTGTTAGCATTTTTAGCTTAACTTTAGTAGGCAGTCCGTTAAATGTGCTCTTGTGCTCCTCTTCGCCTATTTCAAACCCTGCTACTTCTTTTAAGGCTTCGTTCAATGCTATTTTATGCCACTCGCAAGCATCTACTAAAACACCGTCTAAATCAAATATTATTAACATATTAAAACCTTACCTATTTTATTTTAAATCTTTTTTGATGTAATTACTTACAATCCATTTCTGAAATGGTGAATTTATTGGAGCGGGTAAAACATAGTGGTTGTTTGCATACCCGCGACTATAACATCTCCAGTCTATATCTTGAGGCACTAGCGAAACGTCCCTGATTATATCAGATGGCAGATAAGACCAATCATCCTCCAATACGGCAAGTGGCTTTTCGGGATTGTGTATTTCTTCAAAATAATGTACTGCGTCGAATGCGCTGTTTTTTATTTTACCATAGCCTCTTTGAATGATGAGCCTTCCGTTGATTTTTAACAGAGCTTTTAGATTTTTTAATACTTGCAACCTAATAGTTCTGCTCGGAATATATTCTAGAAACTGATAGACCAATATTGTGTCAAAACTGTTTTTTTCTAGTTTAAAATCTAGATTTTCTAACTTTTCTACATTAAGATTATCTACTCCAGCATCAACGCAATACTTTTTGGTTTTATCTATATTATCTTGTGTGAGATCTAAGGCATATATGTTGTCACAGAAATTTGAAAAAGGAGCAAGAGATATGCCGCTTCCTAAGCCTACGCATAAAATCTTTGTAGATTTCATGACTTTAATTACTTTTTCGCTGTCTGATTTGTTAAATTCAGTGTCTTTAAAAACGACTCCGTGGCTTTTATTTTTAGGGTGAGGAAATATATGAGGCCATATCGGACATTTTTCTATTATTTGAGTTTTAGCGTCTTCTAGAGCATTAAAATTGCTCCAGTATTCTTCTTTTAGTAAAAGGCTAGAGTCGTCGCAGGGATACACTCCGTTAAGTAAGCTGTCTCTGTTTTTCATATCATAGACTGGTGTAAAAACGTAAGACTTATCGTGAAGCTTTTTAATATCTTTTTCAAAGTAAGGATACATAACGTTTTGAGGGTTTTTGCAGAAAACAGATTTAATAAATCCAGGATCTACGCCAGGAGTAAATCTCTCTGAATCTTTAACGCTTCGAACGTGTCTTCCGTGTTGATCTTCTACGTAGTTAAAAACAGGCCAACTTTCAGGAGGAACCATATCAAAATTTAAAGCCAAAGAATTATTATAATCTTCTGATAATCCCCATTTTTTTCTAAAATGAAGAAAAGAAGCGTGGTGGTGTTCCAAGGATTTCATGTGACTTTCGTCTTTTCTGAGAAAACCAGACTCAGAATTTTTTAGAATTTCAACTTTTCTATTTTCTGGCATTAATAAAAGTTTGTTAAATTTAAGGTCGCTAAAAGGGTTATGCACTCTAGAGTGGTAATAATCGTTTATAGAACATCCATCGGTATTGTGAATAAGATGCCGAAGAAAGTAATCAGATTCCTGAAAGCCTATGTTACAAAATCTTTCATCCCAAAGACCGACTTTTTTTACGGCCTCCGGCGTATAACTATGAAATGAGTCTCCGCCGCCGGAAGTTACGAAGTTATAATTTTGGTGTATCAACAGTAGATTTTTTACCCAGTTTTCCTTTACCGCTTCATCAGATTGTATGCAAACCACTATATCTGAATCGGGATTTTTAAGATCTTTAAAACCGTTAATAATTGCTTGATTCCAGTTTCTCGACAAATGACCTGTTGAAAAATCTGGCCTCAAGGTATTGTTGTAAACCTTGAGTCTTTTATTTTCGTTTCCAGGAAAATTGATTTTATCAAAATTGTTTATTACGTTGATCTGATAATCAAACTTGACTAGGTCGCTCTCCAACAAAGATTTAATGCATCTCACAAGAAGTTCGTTGGCTTTATAAGTAACAATAAAAACTTTGATTCTTACTGAACTTGGATTTTCCATGATCTTTTTTAATTTTCTTCTCTGAAGAACTAAATTTTTAAAATGCTCATCATCGTTTATAGTACAGTTCGCGCTATAGGGAGTGGGGCCGTTGACCCATTTTTTGTTATATCTTCTGATATTTTTTCCGGAAATCATTTCCGTCCAAGTCCACATGAGAGGAGATAATTTATTGCAGTCGAATATTCCAAAGTGTCTGTACATGATTTCGTAACACTCAGATTCATCTAGCATCTCTTGTGTATTTGCTAAAATCCAAGATGATCCCAATACAACCTCTGGAGGCTTTAAGCAATAACCAAAAACGCCTTCCGTCCACTGCTGGTCTTGAAGGCGATTGTCTTTAGTGAAACTTAGCGCATCAGAATCTTTTGCTTTAAACGTAGAATCTTTAAGCCTTTTTTTAAACCTGATAGGAACACACCCCTGGTTTAAAACAGTTTCCCTGGCCAGGTTATACATTTTTTTCATTTTAACTGTTTTAGCGATCATTATGTGGTCGCTGATATGCCATGTAAAGACCTCAGGTTTTCTAAAAAATATATTTGACGTAAAAAGCTTTTCGTCTTCTTTAAAGAATCTTTCTATAACCTGTTCTAAATTAGTATAAAATTCGTCCGTTCTTAATCTTAAGCAGTATTTTGTGTTTACAGCTTCTAGCCCGTTTAGCATCCCATCAATCTGATAAATTACGTTCCCTGTCTTCATGGCTTTATAGGTGCCATTTTTAGCTTCAATATCTAGCTTAGGTTCTTTTTTAGCGATTAATAGTATGCCAGATTCTTCCAATTCTTTTTTTAGGCTGTCGGTATTTTCGTCCAACCAAGTAGAATATACTACTTTGTATTTTTTTGAATAATCTTTTATTTTAGGCAAAGATATGCTGCAGAACTTTCCTTGCACGACTAAAGTTATTTGACTTAAATCCATTGCACTCTACTTTTTATTTAGACATCCCAGCAGCCGCTTAAATAAGCGAAGTCCAGATTTTGTTTTTTCCCCATAGTCATTCCCGGTTATTTTTACAACATTTTTTTCACTGTTGTTTTTTTCTAGAAAATAATTTAACTCTTCGGGTGTACCTAGTGAAAGCATTCTAGGCACTGGGTATATTATGCTTTTTCCATTTCTTTCAAATAATATATTGTAAACCGGGCATACGTAGAATTCTCCTTTAGATCGAATATTTCTTCTAATCATTTCTTCTGCGCATTCAACATATTCTTTTCCAGATTTCCAGTAATAAAGACCAACCGTGGCATGAGAACTTATAACTAGTTTCTCTGCAGTTTCAGTAACGTATCCGTCGTTGTCAATTTTGGCATAGCTAAATCTATCTAGATCAGACGGAAAAGTCAACATAGCACCGTCGCAATCTCTTCTTCTCGTATAGTCAATAAAGTGTTCAGGCGACCAATCTACCCACTGATCAGAATTTGCCATCAAAAGAGGGACATCGCTGTCTATGTATTTCTTCGCTAGAAGAGTTGTGCATGCAGCCCCCTCTGTAACACCTTCGATTTTAACTATTTTGCAATCTGGTTTTAAGTTTTTAAGAATAGAATCTACGCCGTATTTTTCGCAATGTTCTTTTTGAACTACGAAAATATATTGTCCATCTAGAGCTATATTCTCTATAACCCTTTGTATCATAGGCATTCCGTCAACATCAATCAAAGGCTTGGGTAATTTATATCCTTTAGTTGCAAATCTAGAACCGGCGCCTGCCATAGGTATTAATATATTAAGCTTCTTCAAAGATAACTCCGCGTGTATTTCTTTGTTTATATTAAATATCCACGGGCAAGATTTTCTATGTTAAGCCTCTTATATTTTTTGATATATTTCGCAAGTTAAACCATTGCGGATTTTTTAATAATTAATGTGGCAACACCGAAGACTTAGGTCTGAAGATTGGTAACGTTATTTTTTAAAAATATCGTCTAGGCTTTTTTCCAAGTCTTCCATGGAAAAAATTACTGAAATGTTTCTTTCTTCAAACAAGCTGTTATATAAGTTTGAAGACTCTGAAAACTTTGTATCACTAGGTATTTTATGGCTTATTTGAACAAGGCCCATAGCATCATTGTTGACTACATCAAAATTTTTTTTCATAATATCTTGATAGTTGTCTATGTCGATATAGACTTTTTTTTGTAATAAATGATTCATGCCCAATATCATTTCTGGCCAGAAGCAAGGAGGCGATTTATAGTCGCTATTTCTCATCAACCCATTGTTCTTTTCTTTAGTTAGTTTTGTTTCATAAGATGAGTTTTTTAGTTTTTCTCCGCCTTTGATGTTTTTTAGTTCTTCTTCTGAAAAAAACCCGCCTCTTTTACAAAAATTTATTGATCCCTGAAATACATTAATCATGTGTTCCGTATTAGAAGATACCACATGATCACTGGGATGCCAGGGAAAATCTTTTGTTCTTCTAAAAAAAGTGTTGGTCGTAACTAACTTATTGCCTTTGCAATCTAATGTTTTTTTTATGATTTCATCAAAGTTCGTGTAAGCTTCATCAGACCTAACCTTTATGCAATATTTTGTTTTTACTTTTCTAAGACCAGTTAAGGTAGAACTAAATTGATAAAAACAGTTTTTGTAATTATAAATCTGATTTTCGTATAAATCTTTAGCACTTAAAGAGTCTGAAATAACAAATTCTATTTCGTTTATCAGGTCTTTTTTTTCAAAAAAACTTAAAAGATTTTTTAAGTTGTCTATAGGAAACTGGCTTTTGTGGCGAAGTTTGCCATCTGTTATAACGGGAGGAGAGTTTTTCCAAGTAGAAACAATCACTTTTCCATACATTAGATAATACGGTATTGCGTATATAGTATTAGGATGAAAAGCGCCCTGAATTACAAAAGTAAAGTCTGAATTACTCTCTGTATCCATCAATTTCCCTCGCGCTTGGATCTATGACGTCAGTCCATTTAGGCATCCAAAATTTAGGTATTAAACCTTCTTGACTTTTTCCAAATCTGGATTCGAATATATCTCTATAATGTAGGCTTTCTTTTAACAAGGGTTTACAGTGCGTTATTTCTTTTGATCTTTCTAAAAAATATTTATCCGATATAACTGACTCTACATGTTCCTGTATTATTGTGTGCCAAGACTTTTTTATATCGCTGACCCCGTCTGAAAATGCGCACTTCTTTCTCCAAAGAACATCATCAGGTAGATAATAGTGGCCAGAAAATGCCCTTCTAAGCAGATATTTTTCTATCTTTTTATCTGAAAACGCTCTTTCTTTTCCAGGTATCTTCATGTATATAGAAACAAAATCTTTATCCAAAAAAGGTGTCCTAGGCTCTAAACCATTGGAGCTTATAGAGCGATCAGATCTTAAAACATCGTACAAATGTATTTCTTTTAATAGATCTACAGAATCTTTGTATAGGTCATTAGTAGTAGGTGCCAACATTCCATATATGTAGCCAGAACAAACTTCGTCTGCACCATCGCCGTTAAAAACAACTTTTACGTCAGTATTTTCAGTTATGTATTTAGATACCAGGTAGTTTCCAACAGAGGCTCTAACTGTAGTGGTATCATAAGACTCTATGTTGTATATGACTTCCGGTATAGCGTCTATAAAATCTTTTTCGCTTATCTCTATTTCGTGATGATCTGAACCTATATAGTCTGCAACTATTTTCGCATATTTTAAATCAATAGATCCCGGCATTCCTATTGAAAAAGTTTTTACTTTTTTATCTGAAGCTCTAGAGACTATTGACGCTATCAAGCTTGAATCTAGTCCACCAGAAAGAAGGCATCCGACTTCTCTGTCTGACATCATTCTTTTTTCTACTGCAGCCACCAGACTATTTCTTACAAACTTTGGATAAATTAATTCATCTACCGATTTTTTCGGCTTATAATCTTTGTTGTACCAACTGTTAAAAAAGTCAGGCTTGTCTGAGCTCCACCAAGATCCAGGCTCAAATACTTTTATCTTTCCTGGAAACAAATCTGCTAAAGACTTGGCTTCAGACGATATAGCATATTCGCCAGAATCAAATGCGATGAAACCTGGTCTAACACCAAAAGCGTCACGGGCGGCCCACGATTTTTTATTATCTGCATCATAGATAACAAACATAAAAACACCATCGAGCTCTTCGACTGTTTTTTCTATACCTATTTTTTTAAAAAGGCCTAGTATAACTTCGCAGTCTGATCCCGTGGTGTTTTTTATTGAATACTTTGACTCTAGAGCCTCATGATTATATATTTCGCCGTTGCATACTAGGGTTAAATTACCTTGCGTGAAGGGTTGATTTCCTGACTCTGTTAGTCCGTTTATAGCTAGGCGGTGAAAAACAAAACTGGACAAATCGTCTGCATGCAAAACTGTGGTATTATCAGGGCCTCTATAAGATATTTTATCGGCTTGTTCTAAGCATTGATCCCTCTTTAAACTACCACGATAAAAAAATAGGCCGCACATTAAAAAACCTTTACGTCGTTTATGTTTATAATTCTTAATCCAGAGTTAAAAGAAACTACTACTTGATCTTTATCGTGTTCAGGTACGCCTTCAAACTTTTTTTGGTTCAACCATGAATCTACTATTATTCCGTAATTATAAGAATCTTCCAGTTCATATTTTGATTTATGGTAAACTAAGCTTCCTATTTCAAAAAATTTATTCAATCTATAAACTCAAAATTCATCTGATTTGACGCGTCCATTTCGCGGCTCACTAAAGAAACACTTGTAACACTCCAGTCGTATCCTAAGGAATACTTCCTGGAATACGCGCTTCGAGCAGCCTCTTGAAATGTAATAAAACTGACGAACTCCTCAAAGCTCTCACCGATTTTTTCGTTACGTAAATTTATCTTAAACTTTTTCATTTTATTCCTGATTTTTTAACCATTCTAAAACTGGCGTAAGCCTGTTAGGAAATAGGTTTTCCATTTCTGCATAAGTCATCCATCTAAACTCATCGTTTTCAGGCCTTCCTAATTCTTGACTAACTGGCAAAAAAGGCTTTGCATTAGATTTTCTTTCTGCTAAAAAATAATGAGCAGTTTTTTTACCTTTTTTATATGTAACTGGAGGAGCAACTAAGCCCAATAATTTATAGTCTGACTTAGTTAAAGAGACTTCTTCTTCAGTTTCTCTTATGGCTGCATCTAAAATAGACTCGCCTTTTTCTAAGTGACCTTTAGGAAAATCCCACTTAGAATAAGCTCTAACGCAAAGATACCTTGTGGGAGATACATTTTCATCTCTCACTATAATGCCAGCCGATGTTTCCATTAAGTTAACCGTCCAACAAGTTCCACGTAGAAGGAACATAGCTTCCCAATACGGCAATTAAAATACCTAGATCCTTAGAAGCTAGAAAAAATATTAAGCAAGAAATAACTGCAAAAGATGCTCCAACTATAGCACCCCTTTTAGCCATTTTTTGTTTTTTAACACTTACGATTGGCATGATTCAGCTCACTATTATTAAACTTTTTATTGGTGTCCAAGAATATGTTGATCTACTATCAGTAACCCAATAAACCAGACACGATTTTTCTATAGGGGAATCTTCATTAGAAATAGGGTCTAATATTATACCTACGTCAAAATAATTAGTTCCTTTTTTCATAGATTCATAATCTACAATCCAGGTGACCAAATCCCCCTTTTCAACGTTTTTCAATTATATTATACCACGAATATTAAAAATCTACATTATTTTATCATATTTTATCAGGGCTTCTAGAAAATACAACTAGATCGACTAAATTATCAAATTTTTCTGTTATCCAATTCTCCATGTGGTTAAAACTTTCAAACTCGAGAATATGGATACCATAATAGAGTTTCCACTTGTCTACTTGTTCTAGAATGTCTGCTTTGTTAAAAATTAATTTATTTACGGAATTTATCTTGCAAGCCCTCTCCAATAAGTCAACCGAAAGCCAAGTTATCTTTCTAGGTCTTCCTGTTGTGGCTCCAAATTCTGACCCTAATTCTCTTATAGACTCCATGGTGTCATGATCAGTGTTTTCAAATTTCTTTTTTCCTACATAGGTTTCATAAACTTTTGCCACGCCCCAAACATCTCTAATACAGTCGACTGGTATACCGCTTTGTACGACGCTCGCAAGAGTACACTGAGAAGAAGTGACGTATGGATAATCACCCCAGTCTATATCCAATCCAAATCCCTGGGCTCCCTCACAAAGTATTTCTACTTCATTATAGTCTGGGTTGTCGTGAAATTCAGTGTATATATCAATTAAGAAATCTTGAAGCTCAGGTATATCCACAGCCCTCATGCCTCTTCTTGAGTGCTTGTCTCTATAAGCTGGGCCGTTTCCTGTTTTAGTTGTACCTATCTCTTCGTCTTTTTTGTCTTCGGCTACATGAAAGTCAGTTATTACATGAGTGTTGCTGGCTATGCCTATTAATCCTTCGCATTCGACCCCACCTTCTTCCAACATTTTTATTTCATCTAAAAACTTAGAGGGATTTATTACGCAGCCCGGACCTATAATAGATCTTATGCCAAAAAATACTCCGCAAGGTATGTGGTGGGTAACAAACTTTTTACCTTCGTGATATATTGTGTGGCCCGCGTTACAACCTCCATTAAACCTTAAAACATGAGTATAGTTACCGTTTTTAGCTAACTGATGAGAAACTTTTCCTTTTCCCTCATCTCCAAACTGCAAACCTAAAACCACATCAGCTACTAGCATTTTTTTCCTCTTGACAATTAGGGCAAAGTAAACTGAAGGAATCGTCGTTGACAAAAACTCTCCAAGAATCTAGATGCTCTTTGTTGTTAAATTCTAAGCCGCAAGAACTGCAGGCTTTGGGCATTTGACTTATTTTATCGGATAAGTCTTTCATTGAATTTTTAGCTTTTTTTATAAGCTTATTTACAGATTTTCTTTTTAATTTTCTACTTGCGCTAGACATACAACAATGGTAAACAAACTTCTAGCTATGTATACTAAAACCAGTCGACTCCGAAAACACAATTTTTTGTTTCTTCCCAGTAAGGAAATTTTTTGCATCTTTCTATGGGGTAACATCTAGCTAGCTCAACGCCGAATTTGCTTTTTCCAGAAGTTAGAGCGTCCTCAAACTGAAAGTGCCACCATTCCGCTCCTGTATAAGACCCTCCTCTAAAAAAACTGCTTCTAGCTCTAATCGGTTTAAACCCATGGTTCTCTGCAAGTTCTGTAAAGGAGAAGAATCTTCCTTTCACTTCTTGCTTCTTTATTTTGGTCTTACCTTTTATTGTAGAGACTGTTACTGAATCTAAAGTGATTTCCGGTATGCTTTCGTCAGAGGTTCTACACCAAACTTCCCACTCTCTATTACCTTTGTCTACTATAATGTATGGATCTGTTTTGCTATTCTGCATTCCTGTGGGTAAAGACAAGTCGAAAGCTATACCAACGTAGTGCATTGATTTTTTACTTCTAGAAGGGCTGGTTTTTTGAACTAAAGACCTTTTTCCGCCAGCTGTCGTAATAATTCCACCCAGAGACTTAACATCGTCGTAAAGATTTTTATAAGCCTCTGCTGCGTCTGATCTTAAAGTTAAGCTGGCGTATCCTCCTCTACCTTCAAACGTATCGGCTTTACACTTTATCCACCTAAGTTTTTTACTAGGCTCCTGTATTTTATTTGAATCTGGCTTAAAATCGATTTGTTTAAACCCGCCTTTTTTTAAAGACTTGTTCAACTCTATAATTGTCCCGGTTCCGGCTATTCCATCTACCAATATTTTTATAGATTGCTGAAAATCCTCTACCGCCTCTTCGGTTTTAGATCCAAAAATTCCGTCTGGAGCTCCGGGGTCAAAACCTAGAAGACTTAAGGCCTCTTGTATTTCTTTTACTTTTTCTCCCCTGGAGCCTACTTTAAACAAATCCAAATCACCTTTCGAAACACTGGGCGCTGGTAAAACCTCTTTTTTATTTTCAACCTTTGAAGGTTTAGAAGTTTTGGCTTTATCTTCTCTAGATAGCCTTACACCTCTCATAGTACTTGGCATAATAATACATCCTTAAATTTAAATATTAACTTAGGTAAACATACTTCTACAATTTATGTACCGGTTAATTTATATGAGCTTATCTAATTTTGATATAATTTCTATAGTAGCTATTTTTACTTCTGCTTGTTGCACAATTGTTCTGTATCAGTTCGTGCACAAAATATCTTACAGAATAAAAAGATTAGAAAGAAAAACTGTAGAACTAATAAATCTTCACTGCCAAACGATTGATATGGTAGAAAAAAACAGGCAAAAGATAACAAAGCCTGAAAAGATCAGCTTTATGGAAGGCGATCTAGATTTAGTGGCGAACAATAAAAAAGCTACATTTAAAGCCATTTATTATCCCAAAAAGATTAAAAAGTAGGATTAAACTTGTCAAAATCTCTACCTTCAACGAAAGCAATTTGACCGTTTATCATTACTGTTCTTATTTTTTTCTTTCCTGATTTTTTCTGTATGTGCTTTGTAGATTCCCCTAAATACATTATAGTTTCGCAATCTATGGCTTGAACCCCAGTTATCATAGGAACTATTACGTCGGGAGCAGTTCTAAGCCTAGGCAGAGTGGAACTCGAGCTTTCCTGCAAGAAACAAGAATATCCATCCTGTACATTCAGTATCATACCTTCGTGCAATTGATTTACAAGCATGCTGAATTATAAAGGAGAAAGCGTTCTTTATAAACACTTATAGGATAGAAGAGTAGAATTTTTTATTTAAGAATGCATTAACATAATTTTCTACATACGCTTTTCTATACTTAAAGCTCGACTCGTCTTTTCTTTTTAGTATAGAAACAACTAAATCCGGAATTAGTTCTTCTAAAGAGTCAAAATTCTTTTTGGCGAAATGCTTTGAAGATATCAAGGTATCTTCGTGTCTAGACCTCCAGTTTTTGATCGCTCTTTCTACTTCTTTTCTTACTACTGTTTCTGTTCCGTCTATTGCATCAAATATTAGGTCTTTTAGAAGTTTTCCTCTTTGAACTGATTGAAGTTCAGACTTGCTACTTTGAGACAATGAATTTTCCCAGTTATCGAAGACAGAACCTACCTTTGATTTCAGGCTTCCTTTTCTATCTTGAGCTGCGGACTTTATAGCTTTAGTAGGGTCTGATTCTACGTCCGGATTGTTGGCCTCTTGCTCTAAAATAAGTCTACTGTTAAACTTATGGTCTAATATCCTAAACGTAGCTTCTATGATCTTGTTTCTAGTTAAGATTATTTTAGACTCATTTACCTTTTTCAGTATAGAAGAAACCAGTTTAGGTACAAGATCTTGTAGGGAGTCAAAATTTTTCTTAGAAAACCTTTTTCCTTTTATTAGCCTCTCCTCGTTTTCCTCTCTCCACATCTT
>Ga0163109_10001778_pt1 | contig 16979 bp, 12 predicted proteins | sample CRUFie1St13metaG_FD_108704 | JGI IMG/M metagenome (GOLD analysis project Ga0163109, IMG submission 108704) | Marine microbial communities from the Costa Rica Dome - CRUD Field 142mm St13 metaG | ecosystem: Environmental > Aquatic > Marine > Oceanic > Photic zone | place: Costa Rica: the Eastern... | reverse complement strand
TGGAAAATTCTAAAATTGCCCTTCATTTGCACATGGTAAAAAGCGATTTGAATTTAAATTATTATCATAAGTTTTTTCGGTAAATTTGCTCCATAGTTCGTCATGGCTTGTGAAGACTTTTGCTATTTTAAAATTTTACATCTATGAAGTCTTCCTGCGCTACTTCTTTGTACCTTTTCACAGGTTTATTTTTAGCGACTTCGGCTTTTTGCGCATCTGCGGCAATCTTTCTGAGCGCTGAGTCAGAACCGAAGCCCAACGTTCTGTTTCTGTGTGTAGATGACATGAAAGACTGGGTGAATTGCCTCGGTGGTTACGAGGGTAAGGTGCACACACCAAATATTGATAAACTTGCCTCAAGCGGTGTGCTTTTCACTAATGCCCATTGCCCATCTCCGAAGTGTGCACCATCACGCGCGGCGATCATGACTGGGCTTCGCCCTTCGACAACTGGTTTATATGACAACGGGCACTGGTGGTATCCCAATCTCACAGGGGTAGTAACGATTCCCATGCATTTTCAAAAACATGGTTATCATGTAGATGGGGCGGGTAAGATCTTTCATCACACTGCTGGCAATCATCCTCCGAATCAGTGGGACAGTTTTCATCGATTAACCTTCAGGGAAGATCCTTGGTTTCGAGGGGTTAAATTGAATTATCCATGGTCTAAGCACTCTCCTCCGCCAGTAGGCTTTCCATTCAGTAAGGTCAGGGGTTTAGGGCACGAAAATGACTGGGGTTCACTTCCAATTAGAGATAAGGACTATGACGATGCTTTAACTACCCTTTATGTAGAAGAGTTCCTAAACCAACTTGATGGAGATGAAAAAGTTCCATTCTTTTTAGCTTGTGGTTTGTTCAGGCCTCATCTGCCTTGGTATGTGCCTCAAAAATTTTTTGAGCAGTATCCACTCAATGAAATTGTTTTGCCTGAGGTTCTAGATAGCGATCTGGAAGACCTTCCAGTTGAAGGAGTTAAGTTAGCCAAGCAACGCCGAGGTGATTTCAAGACTATTCATGACGCGGGAAAATGGAAGCATGCGATACGAGCTTACCTCGCCAGCATTACCTGTGCAGATGATCGAATTGGTAGGGTCCTTGATGCGCTAGAGCAATCACCACATGCTAACAACACCATCGTAGTTCTTTGGTCTGACCACGGTTGGCATCTTGGTGAGAAAAAGCATTGGCACAAATCCACCCTTTGGGAGGAATCCACACGAGTTCCTTTTATCATCCGAGCGCCAGGTATCAATCCAGGTCTTTGCCCGCAACCAGTGAGTCTTGTAGACCTGTTTCCAACACTAAACGATCTTGCTGGCTTACAGAAGATTGCATCACATGACGGATATTCCCTTGTTTCACTTTTAAAGAATCCACTGACCCTGACTAAGCGTCCAGCTGTCATTGAGTATCAACGGGGTAACGCCGCTGTTCGATCTAAACGCTACAGATACATTCGGTATCATGACGGCGGTGAAGAGCTCTATGACCACCAAAAGGATCCAAAGGAGTGGAGAAATTTGGCTGCAAGTCCTGAATTTGATAGCGTAAAAAGAAGTCTGGCCCTTTGGTTACCAAATACATGGGCCCAATCTGCGCCAACTAAGAAAGAGTATTCCTTCGATCCCGAAACTTTTACGTGGATTCATCGTAAATCAGGTCGAGTGACAAAGGGAAAAGTTGAGACCACGCAAAGGAATACTGAATAAAGATAATTACTGCTTCATTTCAGCGATGCAAAAAATTACCATAATCACATCTTTTCTTATCTTTCTTCTCCCATCGGGCCTACTTTGGAGCGCAGATCCACGGTACCGCCCCGCCGAAAGAATCAACTATTTGGTTCATTGATGTTCGGGATGACCGAAAATACCTCGTAAGTAGCGAATTGGTGGGAGTTAGGTAGTTACTGATAGATTCAACTTTCAAGCGAGTATTGGTTTCTGAGGGAAGAGCCAAGTCACAACGATATTATTTGGGGTATCTGAGTCTAGAATCGTCCACCTAAATACAAGGCTTTCGCTTACTGTATTCGGGATTTTCAATAGTAGTTTAATATCCCGCTTGCTCTTTCGGAATTAAAGGATGTGTTCCTCGCCCTCCTCGAGTTTGGACGTTCCATCATTTGGGGAGGTAACTATCCATGAATTCTACAAAAAAAAGTCCGCAGCGATTGAAATTTGGTCTTATTTCCAAGACTCATGGGACCTGGAAGGATGATCTCCTATCAGGTCTCACCGTATCAATGGCTCTTGTTCCGGAAGCCATCGCTTTCTCCTTTGCAGCTGGTGTACCGCCATTAGTTGGTCTGTGGGCAGCCGTATTTATGGGATTTGTGACTTCATCTTTCGGTGGTCGTCCCGGGATGATATCAGGTGCCACTGGAGCAATTGCTGTGGTTGTAGGCAAAGCTGTTGTATACGGCGAAGCTCAAGGTGAGGGGCTAGGTCTGCAATACTTGTTTGCAGTCATCATGCTTGCAGGGACTATTCAGGTTCTGTTTGGCCTTCTTAAGCTCGGGCGTTATGTGCGGCTTGTACCATATCCGGTTATGATGGGGTTTGTGAACGGTTTGGCTATTGTAATCCTCTTGGCACAGTTTGGATCCTTCAAGGGGCCAGATAGCGATTGGTTAGATATGGAACACCTCGTAGCGATGGGCGGGCTGGTCGTTGCCACTATGTTGATCATCCAGTTTTTCCCAAAGCTGACTAAAGCCGTTCCCTCCACCTTGGTTGCAATCGTAACTATTGGAATTTTCAATTATCTTTTTTCTGAAACCAAGACGGTGTCAGACGTCTTGTTTGAAGGCACAGGCAGCGGAGTTCTTAGTGGTTCATTTCCATTACCACATCTTCCCACTGGAATTTTGTGGAATGCTGATTCCATCAAAATAATATTTGGTACGGCCTTTACGGTTGCAATGGTGGGTATCATTGAGTCGCTCATGACCTTACAGTTGATCGATGATCTCACTGAAACGCGTGGTTCTGGTAATCGTGAATGCATCGCGCAAGGCGGAGCGAATTTTCTTTCAGGTCTTTTCGGCGGTATGGGCGGGTGTGCCATGATCGGTCAAAGTCTTATAAACATCAAGTCAGGTGGTCGAGGTCGTACATCAGGTATCACCGCAGCAGTATCGCTAGCGTTTTTTATCATGGTAGGAGGCAGCGTTATCGGACAGATACCCGTAGCCGCATTGGTTGGGGTAATGTTTATGGTCGTTATTGGTACTTTCGAGTGGTCTACGTTCAAGGCTTTCGGTCGTATGCAGCACTCTGAGATACTAGTGATTATCGCAGTTACCTTGATTACGGTATTTCTCCATAATCTTGCTTTAGCCGTTTTTGTAGGTGTTGTACTTTCAGCGCTAGTTTTTGCCTGGAAAAGTGCACAGCACGTTCGACTGTACCCCAAGACTCTCGATGATAGTTCAAAAGTCTACAATCTGCAGGGACTGCTTTATTTTGGATCAGTCAGAGAGTTTTCTGAACGTTTGTCACCGACTGAAGATCCAGATGACGTCATTATAGACTTTAAGGATTCAAAGGTCTGTGACTTCTCTAGTCTTGAAATGCTTAGCAGTGTAACAGAACGCTACAAGAAAGCAGGTAAGAAACTACGGCTGAGACACCTCAGTCCTGAGTGCCAGAGGCTCCTTAAGGATGCTGGTTCGCTGGTTGTCATCGAAGTAGCCGATGATGATCCAAGCTACAGACTTGCCCGGGTGTAAGGTATGAGGATAAGTGCTACCTGCATCTGAATTGATATTTCCCCCCCAAATGCTTTCTGAAACCCCTCTCCAAGAGATCTAAAGAGGACTCAGGTTGAGTGCGTTTTAATAATTTACTGTTCGATTGTAGCTTGTTTCCAAAGCTTCACAGCATTTCGCAGACTCGAAGGAGTGTTTCCTGAACGGCGAGGTCGTGCTGGGGCGTCCATGACAGTTTTTTTTCGCCACGGATGATTTTTGCAAGGTCTTCGAATTCTGGCACGTAGCTACGGCCGCCTTTTAGTTGAACGGAATGTGTACCTCTTTGGTAACTGCCACGGGAGCGGTCAAGGTACAAGGTGAAGTGTCCGGATTCTAACTGCTTAATTTCCATTCCTCCTTGAGTTCCGGCAATGTTAAACCGACGGCGGGGGAACCCAAATGGGTCGTTGTGGTTGCACCGCAGGGTGGTGGTGGCCCGAGGATATTTCAGGACCACGAGCTGGTTGTCGGCGAAGGAGTCGCCAGAGCTTTTCTGGGTGCGGAGGTTGAAGCCTTGGGCCTTTTCGGGTTTGCTGCCTAGGACGTACATGGCGGCGTCGAGGATGTGGCAGGCTAGTTCGAAAAAGCCGCCGCCCTTGTAGATCGCAAGTTCCTTACGAAGGTCAGGGGAGGCCTTTTTCCCATCATCGCATCAATTTCCATGATTTCTCCGAACCAATCTTCGTGGACTGCTTTAAAGAGAAACTGGAAGGCTGGATTATAGCGAAGCATATAGCCCATTTGAATGGTTAGTTTCCTGCTCGCAGCACTCTGATGCAGCTTTTGGAAGTCTGACAGGTTTGGACCTGCTGGCTTGTCAAGATGAAGGTGGCAACCCGCCTCAATAACTCTGGTAGCGGTTTTGGCTAAGTCTTCAACAGCAGTCTCGACTGCGACGGCTTGGAGATCATTTGATCCAAGGAGTTTCTCTTCAGGTACAAACCTTACATCTCGAATAGATTTCCGAAGGGAAAGGTTAGGCTCTACGACGCCAACCAATTCATAGGTCGAAGATAGCTTTCTTATCGCGTCTAATTTACCGCGAGCATGCGGATGCCCAAGACCAATTTGACCAATCTTTATTTTCGGAGGCTCAACTGCCTTGGAAACATACGGAAAAGTTAATGCTAGGCCAGAAGAGCCGATAGCAGTCCTGCGTCTCATGTCATTAAAGACCTATGAGATGAAGGAGCAGATGTACTCGAAGGTTTGATCTGTAACAGTAATGTCGAAACCGCTGTTAGCAGGAACCTTGAAAGCATCCCCTTCTGAATAAGTTCTGCAATCTTCTGACCCATCTATTTGGACCGTGCATTTTCCCGCCACCACAACCATCTCCTCGGCAAGTTCTGTTCCAAAATGATAATTGCCGGGATAGATGATCCCCAAGGTCTTTTTTTCACCATCAGCAGTCTCTATGCTGTGACTGACGACTTTGCCATCGAAGTAGATATTTGCCTTGGCAGTTGCTGTAACATTTTCGAATTTAACGGAAGACATGATGCGTGAATGTCCCTTTGCTCGTCCTCTTGTCAAGAGCTTCCAAATATTCTGGCCATCAATTTTGTACTGGCCTAACCAAGTCTCATGAAGCGAACAATTTTCAAAACTGCACTCTCTCTATATTTTACGTGCTTGCTTTGTGCCAATACGGAGCGCCCGAATATTGTAGTTATTTTCGCTGATGACATGGGCTTTTCTGATATCGGTTGCTTTGGTTCGGAAATTAATACGCCCAACCTCGATCGTCTTGCGATGGATGGTCTTCGCTTCACTCAGTTCTATAACACTGGACGTTGCTGTCCCTCTCGTGCCTCAATCCTTACTGGTCTTTACTCGCATCAGGCTGGTATCGGCCACATGGCTGGGGATACGGGTCTTCGGGGATACCGAGACCGACTGAGTTTCAACGCTGTCACTCTCGCTGAGGTACTCGGTACTTCGGGTTACCACACCATAATGACTGGTAAGTGGCATTTAGGATGGCGCGATGAAGGCAGTCCAACTGCAAGAGGTTTTCAGCATTTCTATGGTACACGAGGCTATATTGACAGTTACTTCACTGTCATACCTCGTACGGAAATCTATCTTAATGAGAAAGTGGTCATTCCAACCACTGAGACGCCAATCAATCATCTTTATCCAGACAAGGAATGGTATACGACTGATGTCTTCACTGATTATGCTCTGCACTTCATCGACGAGGTTCGAAAAAAAGACGATGAACCGTTTTTTCTCTACCTCGCACACAATGCTCCCCACTTTCCCCTTCATGCCAAACCTGAAGATTTAAAGAAGTACCGTGGAAAGTACCGCGAGGGTTGGCAGCATTTTCGAGAGCAACGCCTGAGCAGACTTTGGGATATGGGCATCCTCGACTCTTCTTGGCCATTGTCTAAGCTCGATGTTCGAGGTTGGGGCACCCTGACCGATGAGCAGCGCGACGACATGGACTTCAAGATGGCTCTTTTCGCAGCCATAGTTGATCGGCTCGATCAGAATGTAGGACGCGTGGTCGAACACCTACGTAAGATTGGTGAACTGGATAACACACTGCTTCTGTTTGTAAGCGACAACGGAGGCACCCGAGAGACTGGACTGTTTGGGATTAAGGGTGAAAATAACACCGTTGCTAACTATGATCAATGGAGTAGGAAAGGTGGGTGGAGTAGCAGTTACGGTCAAGGTTGGGCCAATCTCAGCAATGTGCCCTTTCGTCGATACAAGCGCGAAAACCATGAGGGGGGCATCAGTACTCCTTTTATCATTCATTGGCCCAAGGGTATAAGTTCAACAGGTGAACTTCGCCACCAACCTGCTCATCTTATCGACCTCATGCCCACTTTTGTTGAAGTTGCCCGTGCCAAGTACCCTTCTAATTTCAAAGGGGAGTCTATCCAACCCATGGAAGGTCAGAGTCTAGTACCATACCTGAACTCAAAGAAAGTAGAATCACGCACTTTGTTCTGGGAGCACGAGGGAAATCGTGCCGTTCGGGTAGGGGACTGGAAGCTTGTGGCTTCTCATCGAAGACCTTGGGAGCTGTATGCCATCGATAACGATCGTTCAGAATTGAGAGATCTTGCTCATGAAAATTCCCAAAAGCTGGCCGAGCTAAAAGCCAAGTGGGAGGCTTGGGCAAGTCGCGTAGGCGTTCGCGACCCAGATTACATCAAAAGAGCCCGTGCTTCACACAAGCGGGGGGAACCTCATCCATTGAAGCTTGTCGATGATCCTAGCAATCTCGCCATTTCCGCAAAAGTTAACTTCTCAACTCCACGTGTTGGGCGTGATCATGACGACTCTATACGAGATGGACTCCTTCCAGGCAGTTCTGGCGATAAGGATACGGTTCACCGTTCCTGGTGGCCACGCAAAGGCAGCAAGGAATGGGTGCAGTACAGGTTTTCAGATACAGTTGAGGTAGACTGCGTTCGTGTCTACTGGTTTCATGACCATCCAAATGGTGGTTGTAAGGTGCCTGAAAGCTGGAATCTCTCCTATCTCAAGGACAAGAAATGGCATCCTGTCGAGGTCAAGGGTGAGTTCGGTCTTGTCCGAGATACTTTTAATGAGCTCTGTTTCGATACGGTTCGAACGGATGCACTCCGACTTGAGGTTCAACTGCAATCCGGTGCTTCAGCAGGTATCCACGAGTGGAGAGTGGAGGCACTTAAGGAGGATTGATTATTAAATAACTATTATTATGGCTCACACCTTTTGCGAAAGCCTTAAACAGATATCAAGTACTTCGTTTGTGATTTCTTCTAAATTCTGAAGGCTTTATTTTCTCTGTCCTCAGGAAGGACTTGCTAAGATGATCGCTGTTTCGGAAACCACAGTCCAAGGCAATTGATTTAAGAGTATCCTTGGTTTCTATCATCAACCGTTTTGCTCGCTCGATTCTCATTCTGGTGATCTGCTTTGCAATGCCTTCATTGGAAAACTCCATGAAGCGTCTCTCTAGGCTTCTTCGGTTGACTCCTACTGCAGTCGCGACTTCCTGTACTGCCAGTGGTCTATTGCTGTTCTCTGCAATGAATTTAAGTGCGCTAGAAACAATAGAGTCCTCAGTGGCAAAAGAGTCTGTGGATTGTCTTGGGACAAGTTTCTTTGGCTTAATGAACTTAGGTCTCTCAGGAGGGTGTTCCCCATGCATCAAGCGATCAAGAAGTTCTGCTGCTTGATAGCCTATTCCTTCAAAGTCCATATCAATGCTCGTTAGTGCAGGGTAGGGTGAGTTGCAGATACTAGGCTCATTGGTAGTGCCAATGATTGCAACATCTTGCGGCACATGAAGTCCGACCGACTGACAGGCATCAATTAGATACCGACAATACAAATCATTACACACGAATATCCCGATCGGCGGGATCCAAGATTTTACCCACTCTAGCAAACCAGTTCTGAAGGCATCCCATCCAACTGCGTTATTTTTCTCCAAGCTTGTTCTTGCAAATCGGTGGACTGAGCAGGAGTAATTATTTGATCCGAGACTGTTCTTAAAGCCCACGCCTTGGTCTCTTGAGTCAAGATCCCGTAGGAATCCCAAATAACCAAACCTTCGGAAACCTCGACTCATGAGGTGTTTTGCCGCGATTCTTCCAGACTCCTCAAAGTCACCAATAACTCTTGGCACATTGTTGGCTGGTGAGTTCAGCCAGACATTCACAACAGGTACACCCTCGCGAATCGCCGCGTTTGCCATCGATACAGTAGTTCGTGCAAGCACACCGTCGAAAGGTTCTTCATCCTCTTTAGGTTGAAAAATTCGATCTGAGGTTGGCGTGATGACAGTGTCCCAACCTGCTTCCTTTGCATATTTTAAACATCCTGCATAGGTTTCAACGTGTCGCTTGTGACCGTATTGTAGATCAAGTGCGACTGCCACTCTTTTGGCTTTACCTGTCATCTGTTGTTGAAAAGTTCATGTTTGTCGCAAATAAAAGGAAATAAAACGCAAAATGACAGCAATAAGAATTTGTGAAGCACTGCATTTTGCAAATATTTTTTTTGGTGTGTTACATCTGCCACTTTTACTGCCTCTAATTTCTGGTACTCCTATAATTGCGGTTCGAGATTCCGGTGAGTCAGAAAAGCATGACGATTTTTTGAACCCGATTGATAGTTCCAATGATGCTGGTGGATTTCTGAAAATTGAACCCTTGAGCCAACTTTTTGAGAAGAGTTTTGAAGCTTCACCAACAAATAACTGCAGTGAAGCGAGCCATGCTTTGAGAGAGGGCGTTGACAGAAGAATCCAGCGCCAACTAGAACTTAAGTGGGGCATGGATCGCGGGCGTTAACTAAAGACTTAAACTTCTCTTATCTCGGTTAATTAATCCGTAGGATTTAATGAATGAAATTTCCTCAGACAATGTCATTCGAATTAACAAATCTTCTCAACTTTCTCGCTAGGTACCATTGATTTTTACCAATCACAACTAAGAACAAGAACATGAAACCGATCCAAAAATTCCTTAAATTCCTGACAGCATACACTTTAGGTGCTTCTTTATTGCCTGTTTCAGCGAAGGACTTGCCGGACCCCGACGGAAAGCCCGCCGATCTCTCCAAGCCCGTCCAGGTCTTCATCATCATGGGGCAGTCGAACACGCTTGAGTTTGGAAAGGTCGCCGGAGACAAGGACGGTAATCTTGAGCATGCGGTCAATACCGAGAAGCTCTACCCCTTCCTGATCGACGATGCGGGTAACTGGACGACACGCAAGGATGTCCGCCAGGTGCACGTGATGGGCTCGGGCGGTTATGATCCCAGCAAGACCAAGAAGCAGCGCAATGCTTGGTTGACGGTTAACGGTAAGATCGGGATCGACACCGGCGCTGGTCATCACCTAGGCAACTATATCGATGCGCCGGTCATGGTATTACGTAGTTCGATCGGTAATCGCAGTCTCGGTTGGGATCTGCTGCCCCCCGGCACCCCGCGCTACTCGCACAATGGTGTTGAGGCGGCTGGCTACATGGAGACGGTCAAGAGCAAGAAGGACAAGACGATCGTGAAATGGGAAAAGGGCGGCGACATGCTGCAGTGGTACGCAGGCCTCCAGTATGACGGCGACGTAGCCCGTGCAAAGGAAGTTCTGGCTAACATTGGCGAGTACTACCCAGGCGCGACGAAGTACAAAGTTGCCGGCTTCATCTGGTTTCAGGGTGACAAAGACCGCTACAACCAGGTCCACGCTGCTCACTACGGCAAAAATCTGCAGCTATTGTTTGACTCACTGCGCAAGGACTTTGACGCCCCTGATGCGAAATTTGTCTGCGGCACTCTCGGGCAGACCAGCAAGGAAAACGCCAAGGGTAACGAGAAACTGATCATGGACGGCATGTTCGCCTTTGAGGCCGACCCCCAGAACAAGGGTAAGGCTGCAGTCGTCTACACCCACCCGCTGAGCATGGGCTCGAGTTCTAACGGTCACTACGGCGGCAACGCTAAGACCTACATGAATTTCGGCCTCGGCTTGGGCGAAGCGATGGTTGATTTGTTGAAATGATCAATCAAGGGATTAAAATTTATATGAAGAGCTTCATTTTAATCTCAGCAATCGGTTTTAGTTTAGCAGTCGGTGCTGCAGACGAAAAAAAATTCAGCAACGATCCGGAAGTATCTGCGTTCCAAAAGCTCGAACAGTTGGTGGCCAAGCAAATGGCGACAGGGGCGACTTCGAGAGAGTCGTTGCTCAAGGCACGGATTCTTGAATTTCGGGCCCTTTTCGCGAATGGGGAATTGGGTCATGAGGAGTGGCTGCCGATTGAGAAGTACCTCAACTCAGAGTTGCTACAACTTCAATCCCACAGGGTATCTCAGGGCGAGGATACCGTTAATAAGGTATTTGAGTTCCAGAAAACACTTTTGTTCACGAGGGCGCTTCTTAAGAGAAATGCTGGTGCCCAAAAGTCTCCTAAGGGCAAATCCGGGCACTGTGCTACAAAGATGAATCTTTTGTTTCAATAACCCTGTTAGTCTGCCTTGTCTAGGGGCGACATTTGATAATTTAGCTCAATTCATGAAAACTATATTGCTCTTGGTATTTGTTTTTGCTCTGTTCCATGCTGAGGAATCGGAGGCTGCGAAGAAGCACATTAAGGTGTTCATTCTTTCCGGACAGTCGAATATGGTAGGGGCTGGCAAGGTGGATGGAGGCAGTAGTCGCTGGGGGGATCAGTTCATTGATCCGATGGTTTCCGTGTACAAGGGAGACTACGATGCGGAAGTTGATTACAACTCCATTGATCCGATTAAGAGATTGAAACTGGAGGCATTCGGCGGTGTTCGACCTACGCCCTACCCAGGTGGAGGTACTCAAGTCACTCGCGGATTCGTTCAGGTCAAAGAAACGGGCATGTACGAGTTCCGGCCTGGATATGGAGGATCGACGTACAACGTCATGGAAGTCGACGGTAAGGTCGTCCACCGTCGGGATGTCGGACAGGATGCGGTTCGTACGGAAATCAAGCTCGAAAGAGGCAAGAAGCTACCCTTCAAGATTACTTACTTCACCAAGCAGGCCAATGGCTTGGGCTGGATCGTCCGTCTCGACGTGCCCGGGGCTCTCTCGACCATGGTAAAGTTCAATGGAATGTATCCATACCTGATTGATGAGAACAGGCAATGGGCAGCTCGTGACGACGTTTGGTACCGTGGCGTGGTAACCGCGACGGGCAATCGGCCTCTTGGAGTCGCCGGAGGGCGGGTCGGCCCGGAAATCGGCTTCGGCCATGCCGTCGGCAACTTCGTTGATGAGCCCGTCCTCATCCTCAAGACGTCACAGGGCAACCGTTCCCTTTCCTGGGACTTCCTTACCCCAGGCAGCAAACAGTTTGAATATAAGGGAAAGATCTACGCCGGCTACAAGGAGTCGCCTCTCTCCTGGGACAAAGGGACGAAACCCGAGCCCATCAATTGGTATGCCGGCAAGCAGTACGACGACTGCTTCCAAGCCGCTCACCAGGTGCTGGATAACTTCGGCAAGGAGTTTCCTCATTGGAAGGGCAGGGGGTACAAAATCGAGGGCTTTGCCTGGTGGCAGGGCGACAAGGACCGCTACGTCGAGGCCCATGCCGTTCGGTACGAGCAGAACCTAGTTCGCCTGATCAAGACCTTGCGCAAGGAATTCAAGGCGCCGCAGGCCAAGTTCGTCGTGGCGACCCTCGGACAAACCGCCAAGGATGCGGCTCCCAGCAATGACAAACTTATCTTGGACGCCCAGCTTGCCGTGGACGGGACAACCGGCAAGTACCCCGAATTCAAGGGGAACGTCTCCACTGTCTACACCCATCCGATCAGTCAGGGCGGTGCATCCAACAGCCACTACGACGGGAACGCCCAAACCTATATGGACGTAGGTGTCGCCATGGGTGAGGCTATGGTGGATTTATTAAAAGCCGCTAATTAAAAGCTAGGTTGCTATGTAAGTGCCAACATTCATCGTAATTCTCTCGAGAAGAATGTAACCAATATGATCCCTAGTACATCATTCTGCATCAGTGAGGTATGGCATGTCTTACGAGTATTTAGCTCTGTCGCTTGCTTTGTAGCATTTATTTTGTTTCCCACTTTGATCCCCGGCACATTTTACGCTGAGGAAACGACCAAAGACATCCCTCCATCCATGGAGCAGGCTCTTCGTAAGCTCCAAATGCCCGGAGTTCATCTGAACCTTGAAGAACGGACGGTTGACGTAGAAGCAGAGGTTTGTCTTCACGAGGGATTGCTGGAACTCATCGCATGCACTGAAGGTACAAAAGAGCACGAGTCTATCGTGGTCATGAAAGCTAGGCCTTTGCACGTGCATACCGCCCTTTTACTTTTCGGTGCCAGAGCGGGTACGCCCGCGATGCAGAAGTTTAAAGACAAAAATGGCGAAGAACGATATGTCCCAGTTCCACCTTCAGGAGATCAGATCGAGGTCTTGCTTGTGTTTCCTGATGAGGAAGGTAAACCAGAGGAGTTCCCCATTAGTCGTTTTATTGCTCCTGTGAATCTTTTAGAATACGACGATTCCCATTTTGAGGCTGCAAAAACCAATGGTTTCCCATCTGGGTTTCTCTTTGCAGGTTCTCATCTGGTTGAACACGGTAAGGGACCTAGGAAGTACGTTTGTGAGGCGAGTGGTAACGTCATTTCGATATCCACCTTCGGCGACGAAATGCTCTGCCTGCCCGGAATCTACGGCCACGCCAATGAGGGTTTGGCTTGGCAGGTTAATTCAAAGGGGTTGCCTGACGTCGGACAGTCGGTGATTCTTCGGCTTCGGCCGAGTCAGAGAACTCAGGAACCATGAGCCAACTCGCGCTTTTCGGCAGGAGTTTACGCTGGGGAATGAGTATACCCAAAGCCCTTCTGGCACTTGCAGTCTTTTCTTTGGCTCACGTTCATGCCCAGACAGTCCTTGTCGACGAGGACTGGCAAGACCCTCTGTTCGAAAATAACAAAAGTAGAAATACTGGTGATTTTACTGGTTGGAGTTTCAATAACCAATGGGTCTACTCCAATCGAGATGATCGAACAAATTCAGTGCCAGGAGACTCTGGTTTTGATACAAATCAAATCCTGAATCTCGTATACACTTCAGCGTATCTCGATTATGATATTTCTCATAGCTGGGCTGAAGGGGATATCTATTATCTCAGGATTGAGGCAAGTCCAAACTCTTGGAACGGGCACAGGCAGCGTTACATTCGTCCTGAACTTCTCCAACAGGATGGGACGGTTCTTTGGGCTACGGAAGAGGGTCCTTCAACATCAGTTCCACTCTATGACAACTTTGGCGTTCTTGACGATTACTCTCCAGAACTAACATTCTTTTTCAAAATTGATGCGAGTGATTTTGACGCAATTGAAGGCGCGCCCCTGCGATTACGCATTAGGAGCAGTGGTCAGCGTGGTCTCTACGTTAATAACGTGACTCTGACTCTGGGGCCACTACCCGAGGATAATACGGCTCCCGAAGCACAATTAATCCAATGGGAAGTCAGTCCACAAATAAACGACTTTATCAAAACATCTATGACCGCATCCTCGGTTCAGGACCCGGGTGGATTTTATGGAGTCGAATACTTCTTCGAAAACCTCGTCGCGGAGACTGACAGCGGGTGGCAGCAAGGGCGCACTTGGGATGAGAGTGATCTAGCCTATGATACCGAATACCTCTATCGCTTCAAAGTGCGTGACACATCACCTAACTTAAACGAGTCTGAGTGGTCTTCAACGGTCACAGTGACCACTCTGCCAAGGGACTCCAGTCCTCCAACGCCTGATCCTTTGAATTGGCAGACCTTGCCCGAGGTAGGAGATTATGGAGCGATTACTATGTCTGTTGAACCTGCTTCCGACCAGGGTGGAGTTGGTGTTGAGTATTTTTTCGAGAACACGGTCACAAACACTAACAGCGGATGGCAGTTTGAAAATGTATGGACTGAAGATGGGCTTAGCCATGATACACTCCATACGTTTAGGGTTAAAGCCCGTGACACATCTCCTGACCTCAACGAGTCTACACAGTGGACTACAGCAGAGAGTGTTCGCACGCCTGCGACACCATCAGGTATGCTCTTGATAACAGGTTTTCAGAGCCCTCTGTTCAGTAACGGACAGAGTAATCCTGATTTTGCTGGTTGGGCATTGACCAATGGGGGTTCTGTAAAGACTCGGCTTCAGGGAGGAGATGGCGTGCCTGGAGATTCCACTGCTGACGGAAGCAATCAGGCAATCCAGTTCGCTTACACCAACGCAGAGATTCAATATGCAATGTCCCACGAATGGTCTGCTAGCGACACATATACCTTATCACTTAACGCGGCTCCTCAGAAGTGGAATAATTCTGGTCAGCGCTATGTTCGGCCTAGAATACTTCAACAAGATGGCACTGTTCTCTGGGATCCCGGAGAGAATCTTTCTGGGCCTGAGCGAACGGCACTGCCCATTGATGTCAGCTTTGGTAATTCGGATTGGCAGGATGAACCTGATCTTAACTTCACATTCACGATTGATGCGAGTACCTTCACCAGCGGAACTGAAGGTCAGCCTATTGCTTTGAGGTTGGGAAGTAGTGGTCAGCGCGGGATCTACGTTGATAATGTGGCATTTTCTCTCGAGAATCCAGAAGAGTTAGACCATGCGGTTACAATAAAGGATTTCACGAAGACATTTGGATTTGAAGCAACCGAGCTAGAGAATGGCACCAATCGAATAGTTACTGGTTCCTTTGCTGGTTACTTAGGGCAACGCTACACGGTGCAATGGGCACCCGAGCTTTCTGCCGATTTTGTCCCTTTGCCCGGTAACACTTGGCCCATCGAGGGTTCGGGTGCTTTGGATTCAGAGGGTGAACCTATACAATGGTCTTTTGAATTAGATCGATCCTCTGCATTTTTTCGTCTGCTGATTGAATAAGCTCTAGCTCAGCGGGACACTCATTTGTTCAAACCAAATCTTAGATTCTATGCGAAACCATATTAGCTACTGTCTTTTTTCTCTAACCCTGTTTTTTTCTCTTTTCTCAGTTGGAAAAAGTGCTGTTTCCCCCATGCACTTGGGTGCGCCGTTTCGAGATAATGCTGTCCTTCAGAGAGGCATGAGAGTACCAGTCTGGGGATGGGCTGAACCCGGAGTTAAGGTAACGGTAGCGTTTGCTGGACAGACAAGTAGTACAGTGACTAGCAAATCCGGCAAGTGGATGCTCTCACTGGGGCCACTGAATGCAAATTCGAAACCCTCCGAGTTGAAAATTTCAGAAAGTACGGGGAAGAGCGTCACTCTTCAAAATATCTTAGTGGGCGAAGTCTGGTTGGCGTCGGGGCAGTCCAACATGCAGTGGAAAGTAAACAAGAGTTCTGCATTGAAGCTCGCTCAGGTATTTACCGATCAAACTCAAGGGCAGCCTGCACCCATTCGGGAGTTTGAGGTGAACAGTGTGTTCTCTATGCTTCATCCTATCGAAAAGGCTGATGGTGCTTGGAAGAATGGTGAATATTCAGAATACAGCGCTATCGCCTTTGCTTTTGCCCACAAGCTCTACAAGGAACTGAGTGTTCCCATTGGAATCCTTAACTGCTCTTTCAGTCAGACCGCTATTCAGGCGTGGGTGCCTCGCGAAGGTTTCCGAGATGGAAAAGATGAATACACAAGAGCTATCTATCGAAGGATTCTGGAGACTGATCCTTCATCGCCCGAGCACAAGGCGGCTTGGCAACAATTCTACAAAGATATCGAGGACACGATTCGAGGAAATACTAAGCGGATTGCCAACGGTGAGACTCCCCAACCGATCTCAACCAAGACTCCCGGCAATTTGCAGGGAAACCGTGATGCGACCTGGCTATTTAACGGTAGACTCAATCCTGTTGTGCCCTTCGCTATTCGTGGTGGTATCTGGAACCAAGGCTATGCCAACATGGGCGAAGGATTACCTTACTACCACAACCTTCACAATTTGATTCGTGGATGGCGCTTGGTCTGGAATCAGCCCAGCCTTCCCGTATATTTTCATCAGTTCTATTGCCCAGGGCAAAAAGGGGAGTGGGACCACAGTCCTAAGATTGGTGGAGTAGTAGATATGCGTCTAGGCACTTGGCTGGCACGTGACATCCCTTATACTGGTATGGCCAGTCAAATCGACATTACTGGGGGGATTCATTACGCAAGCAAAACAGTTCCTGGGCAACGCTTGGCTCTCCATGCGCTCAAGAACCAGTACAGTCAAAAAGATCTTGTGACTGATGGTCCTTCCTTCAAGTCCTACGAAGTTCAAGGTGATAAGGTTGTAGTTGAATTCGACCATGCTGAAGGAGGATTGGTGGTTGGGTCTACCGCATTCAATACCAATCGTCGAAATGATGGAGCTACAGGTTATGCTGACCCTAAGGTAATACCAAACGGCGAGCAGCTTTTAAAATGCTTCTACCTCGCGGGAAAAGATCGAATCTGGCATCCAGCCAAAGTTTTACTGAAAGGGGACTCGGTTGTACTGCAGTCGGCTAAAGTTAAAGAGCCTAGAGGTGTTTCCTATGGTACTGCTGGCATCGGGACTCAGCCCAACTTATACAACAGGGCGCTCTTGCCAATGAGCCCTTTCATATACTACGACTTCAAACTCGTAAACGCCGAGACATGGCCTGATGAGAAACTAAAGGTGGCAGGAGTTGAGCCAGAGGCGGGATCCGAAGGATTGCTCTACGAGTGGCGTAAAATGCCG
>Ga0163109_10001775_pt1 | contig 17004 bp, 14 predicted proteins | sample CRUFie1St13metaG_FD_108704 | JGI IMG/M metagenome (GOLD analysis project Ga0163109, IMG submission 108704) | Marine microbial communities from the Costa Rica Dome - CRUD Field 142mm St13 metaG | ecosystem: Environmental > Aquatic > Marine > Oceanic > Photic zone | place: Costa Rica: the Eastern... | reverse complement strand
CTTTCTTTTTTTTGCATAATTAAATATCTTTTGAGTATCTTTAAAATTGAAGCTTAATCTTTTAAACATATCAAAAGTATTTTCTTGTAAACCATCTGCTTCTTCAAAATAATTTGCAGCTTTTACCTTTTTCGAAACTCGATTTTTTGCATTGTATGTTTGAAACTTAATAGCATTACATCCTGTTTTTTTAGCCTCGTCTATTAATTTTTTTGCAATATTTATATCTCCATTATGATTTAATCCAGCTTCAGCAATTATATAAACGGGACAGTCATCACCTACTAGGTGTTTACCTAATTTAACTTTACTGTTTAAATTAATTGTATAATCGCTTTTTTTAACTTGGTTTAAAGTTGAGTCTTTTTTATTTAATGTGTCTACTAAATCCATAGATTTATGAAATAATATTTGGCTATCTGCATAATTAAATTCACCACCAGTTCCTAAAGAATAAATTTTTTTAAATTTTGAAATTTTAGCATTTACCTCAGAAAGTTCATATTTATAATTTGAAAATTGAACAGGATAAACAAAATCTTCTTTATTTTCTGCAAAATCTAAAAAATCCGCTTTTTTTACTAGTCCAATTTTAATTAAATCTTTTTTAACTCTTTTTTTTATATTATTAAAATTTATTTTGTCAATTTTATCTTTTTTTGAATACGCTATTTCTACACTTAAACATGTTTTATTTTTTGGTGAGACAAATTTTGTCATTTTTTTATGTTCAGATACACGATTAAAAATAATGTTCTTTGATGAATAATAAATCCAATGACTTTTTTTTGGCAATACTTGTCTTTTATTAATCAAGACATACACAGTTCTCACTCCTCTAAATTTTAAATTTGATTTATATCCTAATAGCTTTGCAGTTAGAGTAATTGGAAGTGTTGAAATAATTATACTATCTTTTTTTATAGATAAACTTTTATTATTTTTAAAATGGATTTTTTTAATTTCAAATTTTTCTTTTGAAAAATTTGAAATTTCTTGATTTAAAAAAATTTTATTTTTTTTTTTTAAAATTTTTTTTTTTAAAAATTCATAAATACTTCCTGTACCATATTTACCTACCGCGGTATATTCACCGCTGAAAAAGGGCAAAATTTTATCTCTAAATTTTATTCTTTTTGGCGCCCATTCAGAAGTCATTTTTAAAGTACTTACTCCCCAGACTTTTTCAGGATAATCCTTAAAGAACATATTTGTTAATGTCACACCAACTTGATTTAAAACATGTTCATGGAAATTTTTTGTTTTTTTATTTTTATTTATTTTTAAATTTTTTAATTCTTGATAAATTTTTTTTCTTTTACTTTTTTCAAAATTTTTAATTGATTCATGTGATAATGGATAATCATATAAATTTTCAAAATTATCACCATAAGTATTTTTTGCCCAAAATTCTCCTTTGACCAGTAGATGTCCAAAGTTTTTGTTCCAAAAATTCCACATGTTTTTATCAGGTGTATGAAATATATGTGGCCCTGTATCTAAAATATTATTTTTCCATTTCCAAGATCTGCACATTCCTCCAACAACTTTATTTTTTTCATAAATTTCAACGCTCCAGCCACTATTTGATAAAAGCCAACCAGTTACTAATCCAGCTGGCCCTGCACCTAAAATTATTGCTTTTTTATTCATCAATTTTTTATAATTTTATTTTTTAAATTTATAAATGACCTTAAACTTATTTTTTTAAAACTACCAAATCCATCTGATACTCCATATAACTTTTTTGGTTTTTTTAAGTCATCTACTATTAGTGTATTTTTTTCTGTCAAAATTCCTTTTTTTGCTGCCATAAATCCTTTAATTTTAACTATTCTTGAATTATTTTCATAATTTAGTTTTTTTGTAGATAAAATATTTTCTAAATAGGAATTATACGCAGGTGTAACATCAAGCCTGTATACAACAAATTTTTTTGAAATAGCAAATTTGAGCGCATCATTAAAAAAAATTCCTTTTCCTATATCTAATATAAGAAGATTTTTTTTAAATTTTAATACATCTTTTTTTGTGATAGCCGGCAAACCACTTGTTGCTCCTATTAAAATGTCAACTTTATTTAATATTTTCCTATAATTGCCTATTTCTTCAGCGGTTGAAGAAGTGCCAATAGGTTTAACAATATTTATAGTTTTAACTATATTTTTTAATTTTTTTTTATTTTTTCTATTAAGATAAACTTTTGAACCATTTTCTGTTAATTTTAAGCCTATTTTAAAACCAATGTTTCCAGATCCGATTATTAATACTTTCTTACCTCCCACACCCCTCACATCATTCAAATAAAAACTGTTTAAAAATGTTTCTGCAGCCTGAACAGTAAGATCATTTCCTTTATATGTAAAAACTTTAGTCTTTTTAATATTTGTTTTTACACTTTTCTCTAAATTAACTAAATTTTTATAATTTTTTGAAATAGTTTTTTTTTCTGAATCTACAAAGATATAATCAACTTTGCCATCTATATAATTACAAATTCTTTTTGCATAAGAATCATTATAAATAATTATTGATGAGTAAATAAATTTGCTACTTTCTCTTGTAAATGAAATATTAAAGCTAGAAGTTTCTTTTTTTACTGTATTTCCTATGAAAAAACATTTTATTTTTTTGGATTTTCTTAAATCTTTTAAAACTAATTTTAATTTGTTAAACATTGTAAGTAATTTTTTGATGTTATACTAAATATTAAATTTGTTTAAATAAATAATATTTAATAAGAAATATGAAATTTGATGTAGTTATACAGGCTAGAATGGGCTCTGATAGAATGCAGGGCAAAGTATTAAAAATTTACAAAAAATTTAGCATATTAGATATTCTAATTAAAAGAATAAAAAAATTAGATTTAATAAATAAGATTATTGTAACAACTACTACCAAAAAAAAAGATAATAGAATTGTGAATTTTTGCAAAAAAAACAAAATTTTATATTTTAGAGGTTCTGAAAAAGATGTACTTTCTAGATACTACAAAACAGCAAGAAAGTACAAAATAAAAAATATTGTAAGATTAACATCAGATTGTCCATTAATAGACATAAGTACTTTGAAAAAAATGATTAAAAATTATAAAAAATTCAAAATAGATTTTTATTCAAATACAGTTCCACACCCATGTAAATTTCCAGATGGTTCAGATATTGAAATTTTTAGTTTTAAAACATTAAAAAAAGCATATGAAAATTCTGTTTTACCATCTGAGAGAGAGCATGTTACTTTTTACATGTGGAAAACTAAAAAATTTAAAATTAAACAATATAATGAAAAAAGAGATCTATCAAAATATAGATATACAGTAGATTATCCGGATGATTTTAAATTAATTTGTTCAATGATTGATTATTTTGGAAATGAAATAATTAATATCAATATGACTCAAATTATTCATTTTATAGATAAAAATCCAAAATTAACTTTATATCAAAAAAAAATTTATAGAAGTATAGGGTGGCAGGAGTCACTCTCTAAAGATAAAAAATTTTTAAATTAAAATATAATTAATTTTTTTTTTTAACTTCATTGATTATATTATTAAAATATAATGTATAATTTTTTAGAGATTTATTTCCTATATCGGATATCTCATTAGAAAAATTAGAAAAAACTTGTCTTTTTAATTTTTTTCTTGTTTTTAAATTGTTTCTTATTAATTCAATTTTGTTTTTTATTTTATTTAAATTGTGGTTCTCTAATAATTTAATATCATAACTTTCATTAAGCTTTTTAATATTTTCAGTCCAACTAGTATTATCTTTATCAAAAATCAAAAGTGGGATAACTCCCAATTTTCCAGCTTCAAAAATCAAACTAGATCCGCAAGTAATAATCAAATACGCTTCTGACAAGCTTTTATTTATAGAGATTTTACTTGGATTATGAAAAACGCAATTAGATATTTGCAGATTATATTTTTCATTGTTTAACTCATTTTTATAAGGATGTGATCTAATTATGCCTTCACCAGGATATTTTTTTGAAAACCAATTTATGATATGAGTAAAAGTTTTAATTTGTTCAATTGATGTTTCTGAACAAACTTGAGGTAATAAAAAAAGCACTTTATTTTCATTTTTCAGTTTTTTATTAATAAAACTATTACCTTTAGGAATAATTTTAGTATTTTTATTATATTTCAAAAAATGTTTTTTATATCTTTCACTCCAAACTAAAAAATCTTCAAATCCACCATTTCTTAAGGAATTTTTGGGAGTTTTAGTCATGAATGAACCCCATTGAATACATATTGATTTTATATTTTTTTTTCTAGCAACTGCCGATGCAATTTCATGATCTGACGCATCACCTTCAAAAAATAACAGAAAATAGGGATTTTTAATAGATAGTATAGTGTCATAAATCATAGCTGATGTATAAATATTATGCATGAAAAAAAATTTTCTTTGGTAAAAAATATTTTTATATTTTAGTTTGAAACTAAATTTTTTTTTTGCTTTTTTTAAATCATTTATAATGTGATCAAAATGATAAATATATTTTTTTTCATTAATATTTTTTAATATAAATTTAAATTTATCTTTAAATTTATTATGGTTAAGTAAGGCATAAACACTTTTTTTATTTTCTCTTTCAAACTTAAAGATGGAAAGAAAGGATATTAATAAAAAATATTTTATAGTATAAATAAATTTATATAGATAATTATTTTTATATGTTAATTTTAATTTTTTTTTGTTGTAATATTTAAGTAATTCATCTGCAAGAAGTTTAAGTTCGTAAGATTCAAGTTTATATTTTTTTTCTAACTTATGATTTAAAATATCATCATATAATTTAAAAAAAATCTCAGATGTATGAATTCGATAATAAAGATATTTTTCAACAGCTTTTTGTAAAAAAACATTATTTAAATTTAATAGTAAAAGTTCATGATTTTTTTTAATAAAAATATTGATAATTTTTCCAATATTTTTTTCTAATTCATAGAATGTCTTTATTTTTTTATTTGATTTCATTAATGAAAATAATTAACTGTAAATTCTAAATTTATATTAATTTTGAATATCTGGTATATTTTTATATATGTATTTTTCATAATAAATAAAAATTGAAATAAAAATTAATTGATCAATTCCAAAATAAGCAAAACTTCCTTCTAAAATTGATCTTAAAAGTAAAAAAAATAGTATCATATAAAATATTTGCTTAATTATTGGTGTTTTGAAAGATTTTTTAAAAAATCTAAATTTTATGAATTCAAAAGTGAAGAATAAAAATTTTACACATATATATATATAAAAAATTAATCCAAAAATTCCACTAGTTACATAAGAGTAAATGAGTGCACTTGATGCTCCCCACTTTACAACATTTCTATCAAACTTTGGTCCATTTCCTAATATTTTAACTCCCATCTCATTTAACAAGGTATACCAGTGGCACAACCTTCCAGTTAAAATATTATTTATTTTTGTTTCTAAATATGGACAATTTATAAGGGTATTAGAGAACCTAATAACTTCATTAATTTTTTTAAGTTTAATCAGTACAATTAATCTCTCTTTGTTTGTTAAATTTTCATTTAACATTAATCTATCCAATTGAGATTTTTGTTGTTTTGCTAAACCAATTGGTTCTGATGATAATTCTTCTGCAGATTGAGAAAATATATCTATATATTTGTAAATAGAACTATTTCTATCAAGTAATTTCACCTCTTTATTGTAATTAAAATTTTTTTCTGAAGGTAAAAGCTTATTTATATCTAGATTATTTAAATTTACATCCTTTGTGCTTAAATTATTAATAATATTTTTATATTCAGTTTCATAATTTTTACTTTCTAAATAAACATTTTTTTTTTGAGCAGAACTTACTCGACCCTCACCCATTTCATCTAATTGGAAAAATAAAAACTCAATTATATTGAATTTTTTATTTATTTTAAATTCAAACATACTATTAAAATAAAATTCTCTATTGTTCATAAATAAAGTTGGATAGTGTCTCTCTACTTTTAATAAAAGTGCCTTATTACATTTAATGTCATCTTTATATTGAATATAATTTTTATACATACTTTGTTTAAGTGCCATAGTTAAATTTTCTTTTCTTAATTTTATATTACAATCTGACAAATAGTTATTAATTTGGGTATTATAAAATAATGTACTTTTAGATTTTGGTATTATTACGAATAAGTTATATGATAGTAATAAAATTAAAATAGTTATTAATGTTTTATAAATAAAATTTCTATTACCAAAAATAAATATTAAAAAAAATATTAAAATAAATGATAAAATTGCCATTCTTGAGTTTAACAAAAATAGTAAACATATTATTAGAGGTAAAATTATAAAATAAACTAAATTTAATTTTATTTTATTTTTTGAATTAAAAAGAAAAATAAAAATAGAAATTATTAAAATTAAATAAATTCTTGCAATTCCTGATGATCTTGGGACCTCATAACCCATCAATATAGCATTTACATTATAGTTAGTTGCATACAGGTTTAAGTTAGGAATTTCTAAAAGATAATTATTTATATTTAAAAAGGAGAAATAAGAGTAAACAAGTATTAACACCAAAAATATTAATTTTAGGTAATTTTCAAAAATTTTTTTTGGAAAACTTAATAATAACAACATTAATAAAAAAAGAGTAATACTTTGAAGAGACAAGTATGTATTTCTCCATAAATTTACGTAATATGATTCGTAATAATACAAGTCCATATTAACTAAAAATCCAACTATACCAAATATAGGGTAAGCAATAAAAATTATTAAAGATAAATTGAAACAATGTTTAATTTCTTTAAAATTTTTAATTAAATAAAAAAATAAAAATATCAAACAAACCAAAGGAGAGAATATACGTCCAAAATTAATTACAGCTTTAATAACTGGAATTAGAAAGTTTGAATCATCTACATTTAGCGTTATGTTAAAGTAAATAAAACTATTTAAATCTCTAAATTGACCAGCCTCAATGCCAAGTGAACTAATAATTGATAAAGAGATTAAAGCTATAATCAAATTATTTTTTTCTTTTTTAATAAATTGAAACATAGTAAGTTTTAATATTTATTAGATTATCCTATAGTTCAGTCTATTCTGTTATTAAATATACTAAAAAAATGAAATTTAAACTCTTAATAACGGGGTCAAGTAGTTTTTTTGGTAAAAGTTTAATCAGAGAACTTAAGAGAAAAAAAATATCTTATTTATCATTAAAAACCGCAGAAATAAAAAAAAACAAAATAAAGAAATATCATAATATTTCACATTTAATACACTTTGGCTTTAGAATGAAATCTTTTTCTAAAGATTTAAATAAGATTAATATGAAAAAAAATATAGACGATATAAAAATATTATCTTCAAATATTCAAAAATCTACAAAATTAATTTTTATAAGCACAATAGGTGTTTATTGTTATAAAAATAGTTCTAAGATATATAGGAATACATATTTTCTATCAAAATTAAAATGTGAAAATTATTTAAAAAAAAATTTTACAAATTATTTGATTTTAAGATTTCCAAATATTTACGGACCAAATCAGAAAAATAATTTTTTAATACCATTGATTTTAGATAAATTAAAAAAGAATCAAAAAAAAATTAAATTAAACTATTTTGAAGATAAAAGAGATTACATACATATCAATGATTCAGTCAAGATAGTGTTAAATTCTCTAAAAATAAAAAAAAATTTAATATTAAATATATTCTCTAATAATGTTTATTCTGTATATCAAATAGTTGAATTTATTTTTAAAAAATTAAAGATTAAAAAATGTAAAGTTATTAAATTAAACAAAAATTCTTATTTTAAAAATAGCTATTACCTAAAAAGAATTATAAATAAAAAAATAAATTTAGAAAAATTTACAAAATTTAGAGATGGTATTAATTTTTTAAAAAAAAAATTTTAAATTAAACCTTAATTATATATATTTTATTTATGCCAGTTTTATTAAAATCTAAAAATAAAAATTCCCCGGGAATTATAGCTTTTACACATGGAGAGGCACTATGGGGCGTGGCAGCTAAATCAAAAAAAGTAAAAAAATTTCTTTTGGATATGACTAGAAATAAAAAATGGATTTTTGGAGTTCATATCCAAGGAAATGTAGATTGGATAGGTAAATGGGAAAAACAAAATTGGCAGCAATTTTTTATGTGGCCAAATAAAGATCAAAAATTCTTAGAGGATATTCCAAAAGATATAATAACAGATTTAACATGTATAAATTTTTATAATGATAATCTTTTACAAAATAGAATTGAAAAAAAAAAATATGATTTAATATCTATAACAAGATTTACTACTTTAAAAAAAATTCAATTAAACATTAGAATTTATAAAGAATTATTAAAAATCAAACCAAAATTAAAAATAATTTTTGTTTCAACTATCCCTCAAAATCAAAAAAAATTTTTTCCAGATGAGAGTTCAAAAACGTTAGAGGAATTTAAAAAAATTTTAAAAAATGAAATGACACCTATCCAATTAAAACAGATCGAGTTTATCTGTTCTCCTCAAAGTTATTTTTATAGATTGCCTTTGTCTGATGATTTCATTTATGATTTGATATCTCTAAGTAAAAATCTTTTGTTAACTTCTCACATGGAGGGTGTTCCAAGAGTTATTGTCGAAGCACTTAACCTAAAAACCAATGTTATCGTTTCTAATAAACTTTTTTGTGGAACTACAGTTTATCAAAATGATGCTAACTCTTTCTCATATGAAGAGAACGAAAAATTGGATGATAAACTTAAAGCAGAGGATATTGCTAAACAAATTAATGATTACTTAGAAAAAGGTTATATATTTGAGAATAAAATTGATAATAAACTATTCATGGCAAAAGAAAATATACCTAAATTGAAACTTTTTTTTAAAAAAATATTTAATCAAAATAATATTCCTCTTGATGATGAAAATTGGTGTTTAGAAAATTTAACAAAAAGATTAGCATGTCATGGAGACACATATAGTTTAGCTATACTTAATAATGAGGAAGCATTTTTTAATTGGTTCAATAAAATATCGTCAACTGATGCTCATTTAAAAAATGAAATAAATTTATATAAAGAGGCTTCAGATTTGGATAAAATTAAAACACCTTTTAAAGATATATCTTATTGGTTTAATTTCTTAAAAGTTAAGATAATTAATAAGCTACGATACTATAGAAAAAATATATTTAATAAAAATGATTAGAATATTTGTTAGAAAAATTTATTACTTATTAAGACAAATTTTTTATTATCCATTATTAAATAGAAAATTTTATTTTTATTTTCGCAATAAAGAAAATTATATTTTTAACACTGAGCTAATAACAAAAAATGATTCTTTAGATAAACTTGCAGACAAATTTGGTACTGATAAAGGAGGCAATGTAAATAAAAATATTTCAAAGAGAGAAATTTTGAATAACTACACACCTATTTATCAAAAATTATTTTCAAAGCAGAGAAATGATTATAAGTTAGTATTTGAAGTAGGTCTTGGTTCAAATAATTTGGATATACCATCTAATATGGGGTTGAATGGTAAGCCAGGTGCTTCATTATATATGTGGCAAGAATATTTTCCTAATGCAGAAATTTTTGGCGCAGATGTTGATAAAAGAATACTTTTTAATGAGGATCGTATTAAAACATATTTTGTGGATCAGTATTCATCTGAAAGTATAAAAAAAATGTGGATTGATATAAATAGAAAAAATTTTGACATAATAATAGATGATGGAATTCATGATTATAAAGGAAATATAAATTTTTTTGAAAATTCTATTGAATATCTTAAGAAGGATGGTGTTTATATTATTGAAGATGTTAATAATATTTATGTAGATAATTTTAGAAAATATTTTTCTAAGTTAAACTATGATGTTGAAATTATTGATTATTTTTGCAAACTTAGTCAAAACAAAAGCTTTAGTCGGAGAATTATAGTAATTTATAAATAATAAATGCAAAATTATTTTTGCTTAAAATTTTAATTGAAAAATGATATTTGATCATATTGGTATATTTGTTCATTCAATACCTCTAGGAAGAAAATTTTTTGAAAAAACTTTAGTTATTAATAAAAAATCTAAAATTATCAAAGATGATAATTTGAGAGTTAAAATACAATTTCTTTATGACAAAAAGAATATCTGCTACGAACTAATATCAGGTTTAGGCAAAAACAATCCTGTTGATAATGTATTAAATAAAAATATTAATATTATTAATCATATTGCTTATAGAACAAATAAATTCGAAAAAATTATTAAGTCTATGAATGCACAAGGTAACTTGCAAATCACTAAACCAAAAAATGCAAAGGCGTTTAGAAATAAAAAAGTAGTATTTTTTTTGACAAAATTAGGATTTATTATTGAATTAATTGAAGAATAATGAAAAAAAAAACTGTTCATATTTACGATAAAAACCTATTTTTATATGACTATGAAGAAGTTTTGTCAGTAAATTTAAAAAAACTGAATAAATCGAAAAATGTAACAAAAATAAATCTTAGTTCATCATATACTAGTAATTATTTTATTGAATTTTTAAAAATTTTTCTTGCAAACAAGGATATCGATTTAAACATCAATAATCAGTTTTATGGAGATTTAATTTTTAACATTAATGATAATAAATCAAAATTTTGGTCTGAAAAATGTGACTTTTATATATTATTACCAGATTCATCTATTTTAGATTTATCAGTAAGAGATCTAAATAAAAATCAAATTCGTAAAAAAATCATAGCTGATGGAAAAAAGTTTATTCATGTATGGAAAAAAATAAAAAAGCCTTTGATACAATCTCTTTTTAATCAGGCATCTTTTCCTAATTTAGCATTAAATGATAGTGTTAATTTTAAAGGTTCAAATAATTATATAAATCTTTTAAATCAGTATTTAATTCAAAATGCACCAACAAATGTAACATTAATAGATTTAGAATTTATATCCAAAAAATATGATATAACATCATCTTTTAATTACAGATTAGACTCATTGATTAAACAACCATTAAGTATGGAATTTATGAAATATTTAGCTAATGAAGTTTCTAATCACATAAATGGTATTCTGGGCAGATCAAAAAAAGTAATTGTTGTAGATTTAGATAATACTATTTGGGGTGGGGTTGTAGGAGATGTTGGATGGAATAATATTAAACTTGGTGGAGATACATTAGAGGGACAGTCATTTGTTTTATTTCAAAGATATTTAAAATCTTTAGTGGATAACGGAATTTTATTATGTGTTGTATCAAAAAACGATGAAAAAATAGCTAAAGAAGTTTTTAAAAAAAATAAAAATATGGAACTAAAACTCTCAGATATAATCTTATTTAAAGCAAATTATTTAGATAAAGCTACTAATATAAAAAATATATCTCAACAATTAAATTTAAATTTAAATTCGTTTGTATTTATAGATGATAATAAAGTTGAGTGCGAACTTGTAGAAAAAACTCATAAAGAAGTTACAGTAATTAATATGAGCAGAGATCCACATGAGTTTGTTCAATTGTTAAATCAAAAATCTTTATTTTATTTTTCATCAATTACAAATGAAGATAAATCAAGATTAAAGAGTTATAAAGTTATCGGTAAAATTCAGGAAAATCTTAAAAAAGTAAAAAATATAGATAGCTTTTTAAAAAGCTTGAAACCTCAAATGTCATTGAGAAACATAGATAAAAATAATATTGAAAGAGTTTTACAGTTGTTCTCAAAAACTAATCAATTTAAACTTAATAAAAATATTTTTAATAAAAGATTCTTGATAGATAATCCAAAAAAATTCAAAGCATTGAATTTTAGAGATAAATTTCAAAATTATGGAATTATGTCCGCATTGGCTTTTGATTTAAATAAAAAAAAAAGACAACTGGAAATTCTAAATTGGGTCTTAAGCTGTAGAGTTTTTTCAAGAAAGATTGAATTTTTCTTATTAAAAGAAATATATAAATTAGCAAAAAATAATAATTTAGATAATATAAGTTTTGATTTTATTAATTCAGGGAGAAATCAATATTTAATATCCTTTTTAAGTAACTTTGGATTAAAATTAAATAAAAATGGTAATTATAAAATTAAAGTTGAAGACTTAAAAAAATATGGATAATTCATTGATACAAAAAAAAATTGAGAAAGTTTTTTTAAAAATAATAAAAACTAAAATCACGCTAAACTCAAACAATAAAAATGTCAAAAAATGGGATAGTTTAAATCACATTAAAATTATCCTAGGTATTGAAAAGGAATTTAATATTAAGTTTGCTTTAAGTGAATTTAATGAAATTAATAATATAAAAAATTTAAAAAAGTTAATTAAATCTAAAATTAATTAATTTAATGTATTTTAATAGTTTTAGTTTTATTTTAATTTTCTTACCTCTCGTTCTTATAATATATTTTTTTATTTTAAAAAATTTTAAAAAGAAGCATTTAAAAATTTTCTTAATCTTAAGTAGTTTATTTTTTTATGCGTATTGGAAAATAGAATATATATTTTTAATTCTATTTTCAATTGGGGTTAATTATCTAATTTCAAAAAAAATAAAAGAAAATATAAACAATAAAATTTTTTTTTCCGCAATAATTTTTAATATTTGTATCTTATTTTTTTTTAAGTATGTCGATTTTTTTATTTTAAATTTAAATTTTTTTTTAGAGAAAAATATAAACTATTTTAATATAACTTTGCCTTTAGCTATAAGTTTTTTTACCCTTCAACAAATTGCTTATATAATTGATACAAAGCAAGGTATAAATAAAAATAAATCTTTTGTAGATTATGTTTTTTTTGTTACTTTTTTTCCTCAATTAATTGCTGGCCCAATTATTTTGTTTAGAGAAGTAAGAAATCAGCTAAATAAAAATTCTAATTTCTTTTTTAATTATAAAAATTTTAATTTAGGATTATTAGTTTTTATTATTGGACTATCAAAAAAAGTACTAATAGCCGATCCTATAGGTGTTTATGTTGATATAGGATATTTAAACTATTTAAAAATTAATTTGATTGAAAGTTGGATATTAACTTTTACTTACTTATTTCAGCTATATTTTGACATAAGTGGTTATGCAGATATGGCAATCGGTTTAGCGTTATTGTTTAACATTAAACTCCCTATCAACTTTAATAGTCCACTTAAACAAAGAAATCTTATTTTATTTTGGCAGAATTGGCACATAACTTTAACAAGATTTATTACTTCTTATATATATACTCCCTTAGTTATGAAAATAAATCTATTTTCATTTAAAGCAGCAATGGTTGTTACTTTTATAACAATGACTATTGCAGGATTATGGCATGGAGCGACTTGGGGTTTTGTAATTTTTGGTGCTTTACATGGGATCGGACTTGTTATTAACCACCTGATGAACAGGATAAATCTTAAAATAAGCTATTTTATTTCATGGTTTATAACTTTAAATTATGTGAATTTTACCTTAATTTTTTTCCGATCTGAAAATATAAATCAATCAATTGCTATCATAAAATCAATGCTTGGATTAAATAAAATAATTTTACCAGGAAGTCTAAAAACGTTAATAGGCTCTAGCTTAGATAAAAATATAGAATTTGGAACATATTTATATAATTTAGGAACAGATAGCTTTTTGTTTTATTATTTGATTTTATCTGGAATAATAATATTTTTATTTAAAAATACAAACCAACTTCAAAGAAAATTTAATAGACAACCTAGTTATCTAATTGGAATGTCAATTTTGTTAGTTCTTAATTTAATAAATCTCACTAGTTCATATAAATTTATTTATTTTCAATTCTGATGAAACTTACAGATAAAAAATTTTCAATAATTTTCCTGCTTATTATTTTTTTATCTTTTTTTTTAATCGGTATTTTTAATTATTTGGTTGATTACGAAAATATATTTTCTAGAAAAAATCTGATGCAAAAAGAGCTTAGACAAATATCAAAAAACATAAATGTTGGTAAATCTAAGTTAAATAATGTTACTCACAGAGATATGAAAAGAGCCTTAGCCCTTTTTTCAAAATTTGATGATTGTTTTCTTTTTGGTTCTAGTCAGCATATCATAATTAAATCTGAGGATATTAATAAACTTGATCCAAAATGTAAAAAAAATACTAATTTAAGTTTACCCGGAGGTTCATTAGAGGATATTTTAATAAATACCTATTTCACGACTATAAGAAAAAATAAAATAAAAAAAATATTTTTAGGGGTAGGTCCATATACATTTAAATATAACTCGGACTATCAATTAAGATGGAAAAAATTCGAGAGTGTTTTTATTAAAATGAATGATAAAAAAATTTTAGAAAAAAAAAGTTTTTTTGATAATTCTAAAGAAAAATTAAAAATTTTATATGATAAAAAATTATTAAAAAAAAACTTATATTATTTATATAATATTATTTTTGATTCAGATAAGAATTCGAATTTTAGTAATATAAAAGTCAATATTGATGGTTCATACGAATTTACAGGAGAATATAAAAATAGAAAAGGTGAGCATGTAAGCAAAGTTCAAGATGCAAGATGGGGTTTTAATGAATTGAACTTCGAAGATGCTCCGAAAAAAAGTTTAATAAATAATATAAAATATATACAATCTAAAGGTATCGAAGTTGATATTTTAATCATACCATTTCATCCAATTGTATTTTCCTCTGGAGATTGGATTGTGCCAAAAATCCATGAAGCTAATTACGAAATAAATAAAATTGCAAAGGAATTTGGTTTAGATATTTATGGATCATTTTTTCCAGATGATTTAGGTTGTACTAAATTTGATTTTTATGACGATAGCCATGTTAAAAAGACCTGTATTAAAAATATTGTGAGGTAAATTGTCAAACTTAGCACCTGTAGCATTATTTGTTTACAATAGAATTGAACACGTTCGCAAAACACTCAATTCATTATCTAATAATTTGTATGCAGAGAAATCTGATTTATATATATTTTCTGACGGCGCCAAAACATCAGAAGATATATCTTTAGTTAACAGTGTGAGAAAATATTGTTCTAGCATAAATAATTTTAAATCTACAACTTTAGTTAAAAGAGATAAAAATTTTGGTTTAGCTAAAAATTTAGTAAATGGTATTTCTCAAATTTTAGAAAAAAATGATAAAATAATTGTCTTAGAGGATGATTTGCTAACAGATAAATTTTTTTTAAAATTTATGAATGATTCATTAAAATATTTTGAAAATCAAAGCGATGTAGTTTCAATTCATGGTTATATTTATCCTTTAGAAAAAAAATTTTTAAAACCTGCTTTTTTAAGGGGAGCCGATTGTTGGGGATGGGCGACATGGAAAAGAGGTTGGGATTTATATAATGATGACTCAAATTATTTGTGCAGTGAAATAAAAAAAAATAATTATAAAAAAAAATTTAATTTCAATAATAGTTACAATTATTTTAAATTATTAGAGAAAACTTTAAGTGATAAAAATAGTAGTTGGGCTATCAAATGGTACGCCAGTGCATTCTTAAAAAATAAACTTACATTGTACCCACCTCATTCTTTAGTTCATAATATTGGAAATGATGGAAGCGGAACAAATAGTTCAAGTAGTAAAATATATGATAATATATTACGAAATGTACCTATAAAATTGGAAAATATTCCAATTGTTGAAGATAAAAATTTAAGGAATGAATTCGAAAATTATTTTTTTTCTAAAAATAATCTTTTTAAAAAGTTTATTAATAAATTATTTTAAAATGATTAATCTAATTAAAAAAATTGTTAGAAGAAAAATTTATTATAAGGGCCCATATAAAAACTGGGCAATAGCTAAGGATAATTCAGTTGGTTATGATTCAAAAGAAATACTTCAAAAGGTTACAAAATCCGCACTTTATGTCAAAAATACAAAAAAAGGTTATGAGAGAGATTCTGTAATATCGTATCAAATTGATATTGATGAATATCTATTAAAAATTTTTCAAAATTATTCTGATAAAAAAAATAAATCAATAAATATATTAGATTTTGGTGGTTCGTTAGGATCATTATATTTTAAATATAAAGATAAAATAAAAAACAAGTTAAATTGGTCAATAATAGAGCAAAAAAATTTTGTTATAGAAGGTAAAAAAAATTTTCAAAATAATGAATTAAATTTTTTCAATAATATTGAAGAGTATAAAAATATTTTTTTACCAAACATAATAATTGCCTCAAGTTCATTGCAATACTTAGAAAGGTATCAAGAATTATTAAAGGACATGTTAAATTTGAAACCTGATTATATAGTTGTTCTTAAAACACCATTTAGTGAAAAAATGTTTGATGAAATTTATATTCAAAAACCAGGTAAAAATATTTATAAATCAACTTATCCTAGCTGGATTTTTAGTTATAAATCTTTTTTAAATATTCTTAACGAAAATTATACATTAGAAGAAAAAAAAATTACTAAGCCTGAAATTTTTCGGTTAAAGTATCTTGATCTTTATTTCAAAAGAAAAAAAATTAATTATGAATAAATATTTTAAAAAATTTAAAGCACAAATGAATTTTCAACCACACTGGTTATTTTTAGTACACCCGTTTTATTTTTCAAGAAGAAATTTATTTAAATTTTATAAAAAATATTCCCAAAAATTAGGTGGAAATTTGATTGATATTGGTTGTGGAAATAAACCATACAAAAATTTATTTAAACATTGTAAAAGTTATATTGGTTTAGAAATTGAAAGTGAAAATAAAAATTCTGCAGATTTTACCTACGATGGAAAAAATTTTCCTTTTGAAGATGAAACTTTTGACTCAGCAGTATGTTCAGAGGTTTTGGAACATGTCTTTGAACCTAATCAATTTTTAAAAGAGGTAAATAGGGTATTAAAAAAAAATGGATTGATTATTTTAACCCTTCCTTTTTTTTGGGATGAGCATGAGCAGCCATATGATTATGCAAGGTATACTTCTTTTGGATTAAAATATATTCTTGAAAAAGAAAATTTTGAAATTTTAG